>Ga0310125_10000016_pt1 | contig 69894 bp, 60 predicted proteins | sample CB11b_Tmax_Bot8__FD_203508 | JGI IMG/M metagenome (GOLD analysis project Ga0310125, IMG submission 203508) | Marine microbial communities from Western Arctic Ocean, Canada - CB11b_Tmax_Bot8 | ecosystem: Environmental > Aquatic > Marine > Oceanic | place: Canada: Western Arctic Ocean | collected... | reverse complement strand
CTTGAATTTAATGGGCACGCACAGCGTTGAGCGGATGCCCATGTCCTGTACGCTATCGCCCCCAGAAAAGCGGTCGTCAGACATGGCGTTGCTCGACAACACGCTTTCCCCTTTGGAAACCACGTGCTGAACGATTGTACGGCTATAGGTGATCCGCTTTTCCTTCTTTTCATTGGGCTCCGCGCGGCGACGCACCACCACTGGGTCCGGGTCCTGATCCTGCAACTGCTGCAATAGAATAAAACCGCGGTCAGCCTTGAAGTACTCGAAGATTACGTCCATCACCCGCTCGAGCAACTCATCGCGGTCAGCTATCGTACCGATCAGTTGGGTCAGTTCATAGATCACTTTCAACTGCACCACGGCCGCCTCGCTAGGATCGGACACCGCCATGATCATCGAGTCATCGTTGCTGGACACGATGCTCTCGACATTTATATCCATCTCGTCCCGATCGGCCTGTTGAACCACGTCACGTCGAACCGCGGCCGCCTCGATGCCGAATAGCAAGAGCGTGTTGCCCGTGCGCACCTGGTCACCCGGCTCAAGCCGGTGCCGACCGCGCACTCGCACGGCATTGACATAAGTGCCATTGGTGCTGTCCAGATCATTCAAGTACCACCGGCCGTTGTCGGGTGTCAATTCGGCGTGGCGCCTCGAGATGGTCTCGTCACTGAGCGGCAGCGCCTCGCTGGATCGGCCGATAAGCTGAGGCTCATTGTCCGGCAACTCAAATCGCTTACCTTTATCCGGGCCTTGTAGTATGGTAAGGATAAGCACCGCTTCACCTCGACTTGCATAACCAACCTACGCCTGATTACAGGTCAAGTCTTTAATCGTCGCTTCCAGGCCCCGAGTTGCTGCTTGAAGCCCGTTAGGCCCGCATTGCCCGCCGTGCGATAGCGGCGTACGACATTGGCTGCACCCAACCAATCGTACACATCACCACCGCACCGATCCGCGCCGACACCAGCCTGTTTGCACGCCTCGCTGAAATCGTCTACCGACAACTGCGACAACTGATCCATGCCCTTTTGCTCACACAGCCTCACCAGTTGCCCCACAATCTGATGCGAGGTGCGGAATGGTACGCCTCGGGTGACCAGGTACTCCGCCAAGCTGGTCGCGTCGATAAACCCGCGATCAATCCCGTCGGCGATCCGCTGCTTGTTGAACTTTGTCGTACCGACGACACGCGCCGCCATGTCTAGACAACCGACCACTGAATCATAGGCCTGGAAAACATGGCACTTGTCTTCCTGAAGGTCCCGGTTGTAGCCGACCGGCAGTCCCTTGCTAATCGTCAATAACGCGACGAGTTGGCCGTACACACCGCCACAACGCCCGCGGATCAACTCCAACATGTCCGGGTTGCGTTTCTGCGGCATCATGGACGAACCGGTGGTGTACCGTTCGTCCAAGGTGATAAATCCAAACTCCTGTGAGGCGTAGATAATCCACTGCTCCGCCCAGCGAGAAAGCGTCATGGCGGTCATGGCTAGGCCAAAGACAAAGTCAAGGGCATTATCACGTGTAGCGGTGGCATCGATCGCGTTGAACGTCGGGCCACCGATAAAAAGAGATTTGGCCGTGTGAGCACGATCCAAGGGCAACGCACTGCCCGCTATCGCACCCGATCCCAACGGGTTGCCGTCAATGTCTGCCAAGCGATCAAAACGATCCTTGGCCCGTGCAAAGGCCGTCAACCACGCCATCAACTCGCCGCCGGCGACAATCGGCTGGGCGCGTTGCAAATGTGTGTACGACGGCATAACAATCAGTCCATCGCGATCAGCAAGCCGTATAAAACGCTTGAACAGAGTTGCAAACAGATTCTGCAAGTCCGGCAAAGCCTGCTTAAAGGTCCACAGCTTTAGGTCCAGTGCTACTTGGTCATTGCGGCTGCGCCCGGTGTGCAGTTTGCGACCCGCATCGCCGGCCAACTCGATCAGCGCCGCTTCAATACACATGTGTATGTCTTCCAATTCAACTTTCCAGCCGGGCCAGCCGTCGCCTTGGACGTCGATTTGTTTTTCAATTTTTCTGAGGCCACGACAGATCTGCGTCAGGTCCTTACCGGTGATCAGCCCCGTCTTCGCAAGCATACGCGCGTGAGCGATGGACCCGGTAATATCGTGCTTGTACAGTCGACGATCATGGGATAGCGACTGGACGAACCGCTCAGCGGCTGGATCAGCAGCCGCACGGCTTTGCGATTTGACCGCCTCCCAAGATTTACCCGGTGACTTGCCCATAGGGCATAAGTGTATCGCTCAAAACAAAAGACGCCACGGCATGCAAAAGGGCTCTGCGTTTTTTACGATAGCCAGCCCGCGGCTGGCTGACTCTCCACGCCCGCATATGCCGGTTTAAGCGGCATGGCCCCACATGAAACCGTCGTCTTCAGGATCAAGATGACGATGGTGAATGCGTATCAGTTTGGCCAGATACTCGCCGAGCATGGGCGATATCGACTCGCACATCTCCACGACACTCGGATCAAAAACCTCTACCGCATCACGAAACAACATGACGACCGCCAGCGGCTCCTGTTCATGCCAACAGGTAAAGGCCACCATATGATTATCGGTCAACAGCGCAATTTCACTACCTATCCAAGCCTCCAGCGTGGCCGCGTCGGTGACGTGGACCGGCCCGACGCGCTCGGCGACACGGGGCGCAACCACATCGGCCAGATGCTGCAACAGGACTTCCGCTGAGTTGGTTGTACAATCATAATTGACATAGCCGCCCAGTGTATATTCATCAGTGCCGACCGGAAGGAAAATTGCCGCGTTTGTTGAGCCTACCTTTTGCAGCAGATACTCTAGGGTCTTACGCAACAACTGCTCCAGATCAAGCTCTTGGCGAATCATGCCGGCAAATTCACTGGTTTCCACCACCTGATTCATCTGCACGGCCAGCTCTTGATATGCGGCAACTAGGTCTTGGCAGATGATGTCCACCTGCTGGCGTACGTCGCTGCGCATTTGATTAAGCTTCTTGCATACCCGGCGTAGACGTCGTAATCGCCGACGCTGCTCACATCGAATCTGATGACGTTGGCTCGCATACTCCAGCCGCTGGGCCAATTCCTTCGGTTCCACAGGCTTGGTGATGAAATCGATCGCGCCAGCGCGGATGGCGCGGATGGCACTGTCAATTGTCGGCTTGGTGCTGACCACTATCGACAGCGTCCCATCCACTTTACGGGAAAGCTCGCTAGCTAAATTGACGCCACAGCCGTCGGGTTGGTCTTCGTCAATCAACGCCATGTCAACTGGGAATGCCGCCAGATGCTGACGCGCTTCTGCCAGGGACGAAACCCGAACCATTTCAATCTTATACCCGTTAACCTGCCCAATCAGCGACGAACCGATGTCGAGCTCACGATCCACCACAAGCACGCGCAGTGGCTTTATCGGCCGCTGCTTTCTCGCTTCCTGACCTGCTGATGATGACGATTGACCTGCCAAGGGTTGCTCCCCTCTAACGGCATGTTCGCGGCAACCTATGCACTAAACACCTCTATTGGCCCGGCAAATCCGAGGACTCTATCGGTCAATCCGTACCACCGCTTCATGTCCCAATAGGTCCACCGTCACATGGCGACCGTCTGTCGCCGGGTCATACTAACTATGCGGACTGGTTAATTGGTATTGTTTAGAGACAGCTTCAATCGAGCGAGGGCGCCTCTACCCTGGGTCGATCGCAGCTCCAATGTCCCATGGTGAGCAGCCGCCCATTGCTTGGCCCGGCACAAACCCATACCCACGCCCCGTCCTGCCAGCCGAGCACTGAAAAATGGATCGACCGCGTGTGACAGCGTGTGATCGTCCATGCCCGCGCCGTCGTCGGCAACCTCGATCAGCAACTGATTCTGTTTCTGATTGAGTCTGGCTGACAACTGGATTGATTGCACCCGCGACGATTGCGCCGCATTCTTCAAAAGTTCAGTCAACGCCAAACCGACCAATTCCGGATCGATCGATACCGGCTCCAAATCCTGTTGGACCTTGACGTAGAAAGGGGGAATTTTTTTCGATTCGCCAAGGTCGCGGCGCACGCGGTCAACCGTACCCTGCAACAGAGCGCCTACGCTCACTGCTCGGCGATGGGCAAGAGGCGGTTCAGCATACAAAAGGAGCGAAGCGATCAGATCACTTAGTCGATGCACCTGTTCGACGATTGTCTGCGCCGCCACTCTTTCTTCTGAGTCCACAGACAGGCTCGCGGCCAGCAACTGGCTGCGTCCCGAGATGACCGCCAGTGGGTTGTTCATTTCGTGTGCTGTGCCCGCGGCCATCTCGCCCAACCGGGTCATGGACTCGGCCTCCAACAGGGAATCCTGGGTCTGCGCCAACACCCGATTGGACTCGACCAGCCTTTCGCCTAGCCAGCGAGCACCTTGATGCTGACGCGCCACTGCAATCGCCGTGCCCCACGTGTTGCACAGCGACTCCGTTGGCAAACACTTGGCCAGTTTAGGAGGATCATGCAGCAACAATGCTACCGTTCCCCAGCCGCAACTTAACGGCAGCACGCACAGCTGATCGGCGTCTTGAGCCTGTGTCAGACATCCCCTCAACCACGGCAATATGCTGGCCTGCACGTCAGGCGTCGACTGCTTGAAATCAAATCCCGTCATGGCCGGCGCCTCATCCGGCAGCGTGATCCATTGTTTGTCGATTGGTTTACCGTCCTGGTGATACTGACAAACCAGCCATGCCTTTTCTTCATCGTCGTGGTGATCCTCATAAAGCAACGCATAAAAGCTCCGGCCCATGATTGAAGCGGCACTGTCGGCCACAGCGTCAAGCAGGTGTTCCACATCGCGGCCCGGTATTGTCCCGGCGTGAAATGCCATGATCGACTCAAGCACTTTTTGCTGCTGGGTCGCCATGCGGCTGCGACGATCCAGCGCGTTGTTGAGCCGACCTAACTCCTGATTAGCGCTCTGGAGCGAGGCTACGTACAACTGCTGGGTCAGTTGATCGTCCAAACCCAGCGCCGCCGCTCGGCGTTGCAATTGCTCGTGTAACTTCTGCGCAACTGAATCGATCGCATCTGGATCGAACCCCATGGTCCGGGCAACATCACCCGGTTCGTCATGCAGAACATAATTACCGCTGTAGCCCAGGTGGCTGCGGCGAACGAGTAGGTCGGCTAAACCCACCAGGCCGACCATCCGACGGTGGCCCAACTTGGGCAGATGCTCGTAAGGCGTACCGTGCAACCATAGGCAATCGATAATCTGGCGGGGCAACTGCCACTGCTCGGCGAGGCGTTTGCCCGCCGTATGGTGGTCGACTCCCAGCACGCGGCGCTCGAATTCAGCAATGTTCCCCTGGTTCAGGTCTGCCAATTCAATTACTCGGTCGTAGCTTTTAGGTAGCACCATGTACAACGCCAACTTGCCGATATCGTGCAGCAACCCGCACACAAAGGCCTCAGAGGCAGGTATGTCTTTTTGGTCTGGGTGGGCCCGGGCAATCAATTCCGCGGCCGTGGCAGTGGCTAGGCAGTGGCGCCAAAAATCTGTGTGGTTGAAACTGGTTTCCAACTGCGATTGCCTTTCGACGTCGCGGTTCTTGAATACCTCCAGCACCTTTACCGACAGCACCGCGTTACGAATGGTATTAAAGCCCAACAACACGATGGCACGATCAATCTCCAGCACTTCTTCGCGCACCGCCATGTCGGCACGACGGCATAAGGCGAGCACCTTGCCAGTCAAAGCCGGGTCGGAACTAACCAGCTCGACGATCTCGTTCAGATGCGACTCGTCATCGGCCGTCAGTGACAGCAAGCGGGTCGCGACCGACGGTAACATCGGTAAGGAATCGATCTGACGCAATATCCGTTCGATGTGGCGTTCTTGGCCACTTCGGATGGCTACATGAGACATGAGCGTACTCATAAGTCCACCATCGTAGTAATCAGTCCCATTAACTGTTCAATACTGAAAGGCTTCTTGATAAACTCGTCAGCGCCCGCTTCGAGAAGAAGGTCTATCTCTTCCTGGTTGACCACGCCGGAAACGATGATGATTTTCATGCCCGCCAGAGCCGGGTTTTGTCGCACCGTCTTGCACACCATGTTGCCGTTGATGTCCGGCAGCATGTAGTCCAGAATCATCAGGTCGGGTTTGAATTGCTCGGTCAGGACCCCGGCGTCATAGCCGGTGACCGCCGTTTTGACCTCAAAACGGTCGCCCCTGCTCAACACGTCCACAAAAAGCTCAATGATTTGCGCATCGTCGTCAATCACCAGAATTTTTTGTCGGCCGCCTTCAAGGATTTCAGTCGGAATCTCGTTACTCCGCATGAACCGAATCAATTCTTCCCGGGGAATCCTTCGAAACCGGCTGCCCGGCACGCGAAAGCCGTGCAAGCGCCCGTTGTCGAAGCAGCGAATGATTGTCTGCTGGGAAATCTTACAGAGGTTAGCGGCTTCACCGGTGGTGAAAACCTGCTTCGCCAGTAAGCCCGATTTGTTGCCGTTGCCAGAAGTCCTCATTGTAGGTCCATACTGCTCACAGATAGGATGAACAGAAAAACTCCGAAAAAGCACCTATTTTGTGCATCTTTAACATCGGGCTAGAGATACGCGGTATTTAGTCGCGGACCGCAAGGAAGTGCTTAAACTTTTTCAGACGGCACCCATCAACGCCAAGGCCCGTATTACACAATCACCTTTACCGCCAAGCCAGTGGGAAACTCCGATAACGGCCCGACTTTTGAAAAAACCCTTGGCTGAGCCTCAGCTCGATAGGTTGATGGATGGGCAGCTATTTTAACTCAACCGACCAGTACGCATTTTCAAGAAAGGCTCGCCAACTGGCGTACTTGTCGTGCCCCAGACGCAGACTGATGGTCGGGTTGCGCCTTGGCTTGGCCGGCTTGCGGACCAGTTTCATCCCCGCCTCGCTCGGTGTCCGCCCCCCCTTGCGGGCATTGCAAGACACGCAGCAGCAAACCAAGTTCTGCCATGTAGTGGCCCCGCCACAGCTGCGCGGTACCACGTGATCCAAACTCATCTCTGGGGTAGCAAAGCGCTTGCCGCAATACTGACAGAGATTGCCGTCGCGGGCGAAGATATTGCGCCGGTTAAGTTTGACGCCTTGGGATGGCAACCGATCGTAACCCGGCAGACGGATCACCTTAGGTACGGCAATGCGCAAATGTACTGTCCGGACCCATTCGTACTCGTGACCGTAAAACAGATCCCGCGCCTGACTCAATTGCGTCCAACTGTCGAAGTCATATCCCCAATAGGACCCATCACCGCTGTGAATTACTTCCGCTGTGCTGCAAAACAGCATGGACAATGCCCGCTTGGCATCGGTCACGCGCACGGCCATCCACAGCTTGTTCAGCACCAAGACATGCGTATTTAAACTTGACGCGGCAGCGTTCACCCACCACCTCAAAAAATACTAGTGAAAATCATAGGACCCGCGTCATTCGAAGGCAACGACGCAATCAATATGGCGTAAAGCTTTAAGTACAGAAAACCCCATATGGCAAATTTCACAAAACGGTCGCCACATGAAACGCCTGTCCAGATCAATGCCGGAGGTGGGACTCGAACCCACACGGGGTTTGACCCCCATCGGATTTTGAATCCGACGCGTCTGCCAATTCCGCCACACCGGCTCAGCCACAATCAGCAATTTTCGTCGCCTGGCAGCCCGCAGTCAATCCGCAAATTAATCGCTGACAAATCACAGCTCACTCAGGCAGAAATTCACTGCGGATGTCGTCCAGCGCGGGAAACTGTTTGCGGTATTCGCCAAGCGATTCAGGATCAACCTGGGCCGTAATCACGCATTCGCGATTGCCAGCATCAGCCTGCACCTCACCGCGAGGATCGATGATCCGCGAGTCGCCGCCGTACGTGTAATTTGGGTCAGCGCCGCAACGGTTGACCGCCACGACATATGCCTGGTTTTCAATTGCCCGAGCCCGAGCAAGGGCCATCCAATGCTCACGTCGCGCCATGGGCCAATTGGCGATTACGACAAACAACTCCACGCCGCGGCGAGCGGCATGGCGAAACACCTCGGGAAATCTCAGGTCATAACAGATAAATGGGGCTGCCGTCATCGTCTGCCAAGTAAAGGTGGCGATGCAGTTACCTGACTCGTAATGCTCCGGCTCACCGCCAAAAGAAAACGGATGCAGCTTGCAATATCGCGTCACCAGTTCGCCAGCTAAATCAAATACGACCAACTCGTTTCGCCCTTTGGGTGAGTCGCCACCACAGGTATTCACCACGCCGCCCGCCAGATACACGCCCAGCCGCCTGGCCGTCTGGGCTAAAAAAGTTTCGCTTTCGCGCTGGGCGCCTTCGGCAATTTTTGGCACGTCTAAGCTGAAGCTGGTGGCGAAATATTCCGGCAACACGACAAGCGCCCCCTTTTCAAGGGGTGCTTGTTCCAGCAAATCCGTCACCCGCGCATGGCTCGCCGCCTTGTCCTGCCAAACCGTGTCAACCTGACAACATGCTACTTGCAACATAAACCTCCCAAAAGCTGTCAGCCGGCTCGTCCAAGCCTACCACGGCAACTTGTCCAAATCCACGTTCCCGCCGCTGAAGATGACGCCGATGCGTTTATGCGACGTTTCCATGCGAGCCTGCACCAGTGCCGCTGCCGCCGTTGCGGCTGAGGGCTCAATGACAACCTTCATTCGCTGCCATACCCGCCGCATAGCGTCGATGATGGCGTCATCATCGACAATCACCACCGCAGACACCTGCTTCCGAATGATCTTAAATGTCAAATCTCCTAACGGCATCAACAGCCCGTCAGCAATAGTTCTGGGGCTGACCGAAGGCAAAATGCGACCGGCCTCCAGCGATCGCAGCGCATCGTCGGCTCCCGCGGGTTCAACCCCAATGACCAATGCGTCCGGGCACATCACCTTTGCCGCTAGCGCGGTGCCGCTGAGCAGTCCGCCGCCGCCCAATGGCGCCAAAATTAAATCCAACGGACCGGCCTCTTCAATTAACTCGAGGCAGGCCGTGGCCTGTCCGGCAACGATGTGAGGATCGTTGTATGAATGGATCAGCGTGGCATTCGTCTGCCGGATCACTTCATCCGCCGCTGCCTGTCGCGACACTTCTCCCGGATCACAAAGGACAACTTGCGCACCATAACCTTCCACGGCCGCGAGCTTGACTGCCATAGCGTTGCGCGGCATGACAACCGTCGCCTTAATGCCGCGCATCTTTGCCGCCAGTGCCATCGCTTGCCCGTGGTTGCCCGACGAATGCGTCACCACTCCCCGTGACGCCTGCTCGTCATCCAGCGATAACACCGCATTGCATGCCCCGCGAATCTTAAACGCGCCTGTCCTTTGAAAATTCTCGCATTTGAAATATACCTCGGCGCCAAGCAACTCGTTGAAGTAGCGCGATGTCAGCACGGGTGTACGATGGATGCAGGGCTCAATCCGACGTGCCGCTTCGCGAATCGCCTCAAAATCGACATCAAGCCTGTCGCCGCGTATTGCGAGTGATTTGCTCATAAGCCCGAGAGCAGTTCAGCTGCCTTGTGGGCAGCTTGAGCCACCTCAACCAATTGGGGCTTGTTATCCGTACGAGGCTTGATCTCGACCTTGCCGCCGTCCAGCGTCTTGTCGCCAATGGTAATACGTAATGGAATACCGATCAGATCCGCATCCTTGAACTTAACGCCTGGCCGCTCGGCCCTATCGTCAATCAACACATCCAGGCCATGGTCCTGCTCGAGTTGCGCCGCGACCCGGTCGGTCACGTCTTTGACCTGACCGTTGTACTTGATTGGCGTAATCAGCACCGCATACGGGGCAATACTAGCCGGCCAGATGATGCCGTGGTCATCGTGCCCACCCTCGCATTCAATTGCTGCTGCCATAATGCGATTGATCCCGACCCCATAGCAGCCCATGATTAGCGGCACACGGCTGTTCCGCTTGTCCAGCACCTGCACACCCAAAGCCTGAGAATACTTCGTGCCCAGCTTAAACACGTGGCCGATCTCAATACCTTTAGTCTCGCGCAACCCTCCCCCGTCATTCTTTGGTGACGGGTCACCGTCGGCAGCGTTACGAATATCTGCAACAATAATCTCCTTTGATCGTTGATCATAGGCAGCATCTCGCTTCCAATGAAAATGCATAACGTGAGCATCTTGTTTGTTTGCGCCTGTTACCCAAAACCCTGATTGCGCCGCATCGAAGTCGACCACTACACATATATCATCACGATCTTCGATTACGTGCGGACCCACAAATCCGATTTCGAACTTTTGGTTCTTCCCTTCCTCTTCATCCACGAAGATGATTTCACTTGCTCCCCCATAGAACCATTTTTCTGTCGCCGCTCGATCTCTTGCAAAAGTCCGTAGTTTGGCCTCATTTACGTCATGGTCTCCCCGTACCACGGCAACAAGCCAAATCGGACGCTTGGCCGGGAAACAATACCCAGTCTTGTACACAAGTGTCTTCAAGGTGTTCGCTTGCCTCAGCTTGCTTTTCATCACCTTGCGCCAAAATGCGCACAACTCCGTGATGGTCTTCACGCCTGGGGTTTCAACCACTTTCAGATCACCTGTTGGCTCGCCGTCGAACGAATACGGCCGATCGCCTATGGCGCACTTTTCAACATTCGCCGCATAGTTGCCCTTGTCGCTTTTAAGGATTGCGTCTTCGCCTGTGGGAGACGGAACCATAAACTCGTGGCTGGCCGAACCGCCGATGGGGCCACTCTCTGCCTCGACAATTTCGTACGGCAAACCGCAACGATCAAAAATCCGACAATATGCGTCATACATGGCCTGGTAACTCTTATCGAGTTCCTCAGCCGTCGTGCCGAAGGAGTAGGCATCTTTCATCTGAAACTCGCGGGACCGCAGGACACCAAAGCGGGGACGAAACTCGTCGCGGAACTTGGTCTGAATCTGATAAAGGGTCAGCGGCAATTGCTTGTAGGATTCGATGCAACCGCCAACGAGTTCGGTAATGACCTCTTCATGGGTCGGGCCCAGTGCCTCTTCGCGGCCGTGGCGATCCCGGACCACAAACAGATTGTCGCCATAGTCTGTCCGCCGACCGGTCTGTTCCCATAATTCGATCGGCTGCAAGGCCGGCAGGTAGACCTCGACGGCCCCTGTTTGGTCCATCTCCTGCCGCACAATGGCCATCACCTTGTGCAACGAACGTGTACCTAGGGGCAGGTAGTCATATACCCCGGCGGTGAGCTTGCGGATCAGCCCGGCACGGATCATCAACTGGTGTGAGGGCACTTCCGCGTCGGCAGGCTCCTGCCGGCTAGTGGGGATCAGTGTCTTGGACCAGAAGGTCGCCATGCGGACAATCTTAACATTTCCCCCCTCGAAATTCTCTGAAACGCAGCGGCTAGCATTGGTCGGCGAGCCCTCCAATGCTAAGATAGCACCATGGGCACCCACGGTGCACATCGCGTTACTTTTGCTGTGTTGCTTTCGGCATTCTGCCTAGCCACGCTCGCCTGTGAAAAAGCGTTATTTCCCCCCCAAGCAGACCGCACGCCTTACGAACGGTACCAGGTGCTGCACGGCCAGTACCGACCGGCCAAGGAACTAAACGCCTTCGGCGGCGAGCAGCCGGCGCTACGGCAGCGATTACAACCGCTATACACGCCATAGCCAAATAGGACGGTCTTTCCAAGGCAAGGATGCCTGATGCCCACCAGCCCAAACCACACCGAGGCAAGTGATGCGATCCCCATCTCGAAGCACGCTGCGCGTCCGAGAAGGCGCACCGTTTCGCCAGTGACTCAGCAAACGTCGAAATTGAAAGTCGCAAACCCGCAGAGGCCGATGATCCATTGGGCGGGTAATTTACTCGTTCTTGTATATTGCTTAGGGGGTCTACGACCTTGACCAGCCCTAATTCGGTCATGATCGTACCGCACCGCAGGCCGCTGATCGTCTTGGCCGTCCTGATCGCGTCGATGGCTGTCGCCAGTGGCCTGTTGATGCTGCTTGAGCCCGGCCCAATCACCACGCCGATGCGACCGATCAGCCTCCGCGCTGAAACTACCCAGCCCGCTGGCTGGACGTCCCTATTCGATACCGCGACTGCGGCCAGAAAGTGGTCGGCGATCGTGATTTACGAAAGTGGCCCAAATATACGCCCTGTTGATCGGTTGACAACCACGCAAGCGTCGCGCGAACTGGGTCCGTTAATCTATCACTTCGTCATCGACGACGGCCACAATGATCCGAACCAGACCATCCAAGCCAGTTACCGCTGGCGTCAGCAGCTCGACTCGGCCGCCGCCTCAGGGGCCCACCGCGATTGGTACAACCACCACGCCATCAGCATTTGTCTGGTAGGTGACAGCCACAGACGCCGGCTAGACCAGAACCAGATGCGTCACCTAGGCGACCTGATCCAACGGCTCCAGCGGCGTTTTAATATCCCCCCCCACTTGGTTCGCCTCCATAGCGAAATAGATTCAGGCGTCAGCACCGGGCAGTATTTCTCGAGCGGCTATCTTCAGCAACGCCTTCTCAGTCCGTCTCGTTGAACCAAAGTTCTGTTAGCAAAATCGAGTGTAAATCCCAGAGACGCATGGTTTTACATTCAACCGGCAACCGTCGAGTTGGACTTTTGACAAATTTGCAATACCACCTCCATCCCATTGTATTTTTAAGGCTAGAATAACTGGGTGGATGGCCTGCTGCTGATCACTGAAATTATTCATAACTATTGTAAATGGGCCATTTGCGAAAAATTCAGGGTTACGATGTTATCGCCACGCTAGGCACCGGCGCACGCAGTACTATTTATGCCGTGCGCGACCGGACTCATCAGGTCTACGCCCTCAAGCATATCATCAAAGAGCAGCCCAAGGATGATCGCTTCCTCGAACAGGCGATCACTGAATACGAGCTGTCTAGCAAACTCAACCACCCCAACCTGCGCCGTAGCTACAAGCTGATCCATCATCGTAAGTTGTTTCGCACCGTTGAACTGGTCGTCCTGATGGAAATGGTGGACGGCCATACCATGGAGCAATACAAGCCGGCCACTTACGTTGAATTCTGCCAACTCTGCCAACAGGTCGCTGCTGGTTTGGACGCCATGCACATGGCCGGGTTCGTCCACGCCGACATCAAGCCCAACAACATCCTCATCACCGGCCAGAACCAGGTAAAGCTGATCGACTTCGGCCAAAGCTGCGAGTTGGGCACCACCAAGAAGCGTATCCAGGGAACACCTGATTACATCGCCCCCGAACAGGTCAAACGTCACAAAATTACCCCGCTGACCGACGTATTCAACCTCGGTGCTTCGATGTACTGGATGCTCACCGACCGGCACGTACCGACCATGATCCCCAAGAAGCGTGACAAGGTCGTTGCCCGTGCCGATAAGTACGCCTGCCCGGCCCCGGCCGAGGTGAACTCCAATATTCCGCCGGCCCTGTCTGCACTGGTAATGGACTGCATCAAACGCAACCCCGCCAAGCGACCAGTTTCCATGGAAATGGTGATCGAACGATTGGCCATGGCCACCAATCAGCTTGAACAGGCCAACAACAAGCTTGCGTCGCAGCCGAACTTCAATCGCAAGGCTGTCTAGCCCAATTGCATAGCATCTTAGGCTGAACTTTTTATCCCTGGGTCACAGCGGATGATGCCGCGACATAGACCCGTTGCTTAATAGTCGATATCGTGAAGGACTTTGGCTGTCGCCGCAGAACTTGGGCTGGCTTTCCGCCTATCGACCCGGTTCACCATTACACGCTGCGCTTACCGTATTGATCCTGATAATACTGGCGATAAGCACCGCTCTTGACACGTCGCCACCACTGGTCGTTGTCAATATACCAGCGCACGGTGGACGCCAACGCCTCGGGCCAGTTCGACCTCGTGGCCCATACGCCCAGTTCGGATTGCAACTTACCTGAATCAATCGCGTATCGGCGATCGTGTCCGAGACGGTCCTTCACTGGCTCGATCATCTCCTCTCCATAACCCATGATGCCCAGAATGGAGTGCGTCAATTCAAGGTTGGTGTGCTCGTTGTTGGCGCCAATGTTGTACACCTGCCCCGCGGTCCCACGTTCCAACACCGCCAGTACTGCTTCGCAGTGGTCGTCCACGTGAATCCAGTCGCGCACATTCTTACCGTCACCGTACAGCGGCACCTTTCGGCCTTCGATCAGGTTGGTGACAAACAGCGGAATCACCTTTTCAGGAAACTGATAGGGACCGAAGTTGTTCGAACAGCGGGTCACGACCACGTTGAGCCCAAAGGTGTGATGACTGGCCAACACAAGCAGATCACTAGCCGCCTTGCTGGCAGCGTAAGGGCTGTTAGGAGCAATGGTCGTCTGCTCGGTGAACTTCAGATCGATCCGTTCCAACGGCAGTTCGCCATACACCTCGTCGGTACTGACGTGGACGAACCGCTTGGCATCATCTTTCCAGACACGGCGTATGGCATCCAACAGTGTTTGGGTACCGGCGACGTTGGTGTCGATGAAGGGGCGGGCATCAAGGATGGAGCGATCAACATGGCTCTCGGCAGCAAAATGCACAACAACGTCGCAGGACTCAACTAGCTTGTCCACAAGGGGCGCATCGGCGATGTCGCCTTTAACAAAGGCATAGTGCTCATCGGCTTCCAGGTCTGCCAAGTTTTCGAGATTACCTGAATACGAAAGTGCATCGAGATTGGTGATGTGCCAATCCGGTCTGCATTGGCGGACAAATCGCACGAAATTAGCACCAATAAATCCACAGCCACCAGTCACAAGTAGGTGTCGACTCAAAGCTGCCGCTCCGTTTACGCCTTACGATGCCGCGATCACCGAGGCAGTTTGGATGGCAATGGTCTGCGTATAACGCCGGGTGATGTCCGTCGCCATGTCCTTGATAAAAAGCGATACATCCGCTTCGTCAAAACCTTCGGGCACCGGCGAGGGCAACTTGATATCCAGCATGTAATGCGTGCCAGTAAAGCCACTACGGTATCGCTTGTCAAACTCTTCAGGCCCATACTGCCGCTCAACGACCACTTGCGGGTCCTGATCGATCTCGTTCCTCACCGCCCTGACCGTAGCAATAGCCGCCACGGGCAGAAATCGGCCATGCTGATCGAGCGTGAGGACATACAGACGGATCAAATCATCATCGCCGTCACCGTTGATATCCAACGCACCGCTGTATCGGCCGAACCGGACCTGCGATAGTTGTGGCGGGTCGGCACCCTCGATTCCTCCACGCTTGTCCTCCATTCGCCGCTGCAGCATCTGGACTTCTTCGATGTACTGCTCGATGTCGCGTTCTAGGCCGCGCACCTGTTCGAACAATTCATGGTTTCGCCGACGAAGTTCATCAGCCCCAGTGGAAAAGTTTCGTTGGCCGCCACAACCCCATGGGGCCAACAGCAGTAGCGCCAAGGCCAGCAGGCCACCCCTCCACGCCACCCCCGCCCCGCCTATTTTTTGACCGCCTAAACCTCTACACATTATTCGTCGTCTTTTTCGTGCTGTTGCGACATGTCGTGTGCGATCTGACTTAGCACGGCATCGGTCACGCCGTAATCTACTGCCTCTTCAGCATCGAGCCATTTGTCGCGCTCACAATCGCGGGCGATGGTTTGCTCGTCCTGGCCAGTGCAATCGACCATGATCTTGTACAGTCGGCCACGCTGCCGCAACATTTCCTTGGCCTGGATATCCAAGTCGGTAGCTGCGCCTTCCATAACTCCTCCGATCAACGGCTGATGCAACAACACGCGACTGTTGGGCAGGCAATAGCGCTTGCCCTTAGCCCCTGCCATTAGCAGCAGCGAGCCCATTGATGCCGCCACGCCGATGCAATAGGTGGCCACGTCCGGGCGAATGTACTGGATCGTATCGTAGACGCCCAAGCCAGCGCTGACCGATCCGCCCGGCGTATTAATATAAAAATGGATATCTGCCTTGGGGTCTTCATTGGATAAAAACAGAAATTGCGCAATTGTCAGGTTGGCCGTTTCATCCGTTACCGGGCCACCCATGAAGACCACGCGGTCCTTAAGTAACCGCGAGTAAATGTCGTAGACCCGCTCGCCGCGCCCAGTCTTTTCAATCACCGTCGGGACCAAAGGCATGTAACATTCCTCGTTTCTAGGGTCAAAGAATAATCCAGTGGCAATTGTAGCAACCGTCGACCACCAGGGAAATGGACAGCCATGTGCACCGCCAAGCATAAGGGCAAGCCGTCTGGACTTGGCCGTTCAGTCGCCTACGATGGTGGCCAATATATGCCTCAATCAACACCCACGACTGAAATCCCAACAACAGCCGGCGGTGGGCTGTGGTGGGGGGGCCTGACACTCTGCCATCGTGAGTTGATCGGATATTTTCGTTCGCGCGGCCGGCTTTTCAGTGCCTTGGCTACCCCCGCATTGTTTTGGCTGATGCTGGGCTCTGGGCTTAATCAGGCCTTTTCCAACAGCCCACAGGTCGCACAAGGCCTGCAGATCGGCTACCGACAATACTTCTTTCCCGGCTCGATGGTCATGATAGTCATGTTCACCGCCATATTCGCCTCGTACTCAGTGATTGACGAACGTAACAACGGTTTTCTTCAAGGCGTGCTGGCGGCGCCAATCCCACGCACATCGATAGTGCTGGGAAAAGTGCTGGGCGGGGCATTGATTGCGACTTTACAGGCACTGGTATTCATGCTCGCCTGGCCGGTGATGGGCCACTGGCCCGGCTGGCTGTCCATGTCGGCCGCGGCAGGGATGCTGTTGGTCATCGCCGTGGCCTTGACAGTCATCGGGTTCGCCCTGGCTTGGCCGATGGATTCAACCGCGGGCTTTCACGCCCGCCTGAATCTTATTTACTTTCCCATGTGGTTTCTGTCTGGGGCGGTGTTCCCTTACGACAGTGTCCCTCTGTGGCTGAAAATTCTTATGGCGGTCAATCCTCTGACGTACGGACAGACTGCCCTTGCCGCCTTGATGCACGGCAGCAACGAAACGGCGTCCGGCCCTGTCAACGCGACGTGCGCGGCCGCCATCTTTATGGTATTCACCATCCTGCTGCTGATCGCCACGGCCAAACAGGTGGCGAGGCCACGCAGCGACGGATTACTATGACTTATGCGCAGCCGAAAATTTTGGTCGCCCTCTTGGCAATTGCCTCGGTATGCACCACAGCCTTGATCGTGATGACCAGTTTTGCTCGCAATGGGCCGGCAACCGACAGTCACCTGTTTCAACAAGGCCTGGCCCTGCCTGAATTTTTGTTGACCGAGCGCAATGGTCAGCCGTTTGGAAGCGAACAGTTACGCGGTAAGGTCTGGATCGTTAATTTTATTTTCACCCGTTGTCCCGGTATTTGCCCGGCACTGATGCAGCAGATGGCCGGCTTGCAAACGGAACTGGCCAAGCATCCCCAATGGTCTCATATTCGTCTAGTCAGCATCAGCGTGGACCCCGGACACGACACGCCACCCAGGCTGCAGCAATACGCCCAACGTTACCAAGCTGATCGCGAACATTGGCTATTTTTGACTGGTGGTCGTGACGAAATCTGGACCCTGTGCGAACAAGGATTCAAACAGACCGTTGCTGAGAATAAACAAAATTCCACCATTCCCATTCTGCACACGTCCAATTTTCTGCTCGTTGATCGCCACTTACACATACGCGGGGCTTACAATGGCCTCGAAGCTGAACAACGCGCCGCGTTGAAGCAAGATCTGCAGCGTGTACTTGACTGTTCAGCGTCGGCAAGGGCACTCAAAGGTACTGATGGATAACGGAACTGTTGCGGCTACTGCAAAAATCGCAGCGCAGCAGAGATCGAGGTAATAACAATTTATGACGATTCGGCTTCTGGAGGGCCCGACCCCTGGCCAAAAATCTCCTCCAAGAGATTCGTCGCAAGACCCGTCTTAACAATCAATGATCCTGCACCTCCTGCCTCATATCAACGCATCACTCAACGCGATCGCCACCGTACTGTTGGTTGCCGGCGTGATCCTCATCAAGCAAAAACATATCGCCGCTCACAAGCGGTGCATGATCACGGCTTTCGGCGTTTCCACGCTGTTTCTTCTGCTTTACATCACCCACAAATTTGCACGGTCCTCAGCAGGCAGTGATCTGCACACGACGTTTAACCGTGAGGGGGCCGCCAAACAGGTTTATCTGTTCATACTCTTTACCCACGTCAGCCTGGCCATGGTGGTGCCGGTGGTCGCCATTAGGCTGATTCGCCTGGCCTTAACGGAACGATTCGAGCATCACCGGCGGCTGGCGAGGATCGGGCTGCCCATCTGGCTGTATGTATCGATTACCGGTGTGGTCATCTATCTGCTGTTGTATCATTGGAACCCGCCCCCACTTGGATAATGGACGCAAAGAAGATGGCTGCCTTGGACGCAACTTCATCTGCACAGCAGGGACATCGATTGCCCAACGAGCAACAGGTCGCCCAGCACCTGAAAAACCATTCGCTGCGCACCCCGTCGCGACTGATCGGACTGTTGCCACTTATCATCCTGGTCGGCGTGCTTCTCGTGGCCTTGACGGTGCAGCACCCGCTGGCGGTTGTATTGCCATGGTTTGCGTTGGCAGGCGTTTTGATCAAAGTCCACATCCGTGTGCGCCGGTTGCGCCATCGGCAAAGCGAATTACAAAAGGTCCAGGAACTGTCGTTGCAGCGTCGCCATCGGGAGGCCCTTGATCTGGCGTGGCAACTGCTGGCAGGCACGACGAATTTGCCACAAATGCACGGGCATACCATCGCACTTATCGCCCACAGCCTCGATCAACTCAAGGCTTATGACTCGGCCATCGTTGCCTACTCCAGCCTGATCGATCAGTTACCGCAGCAATATCCCGGTTCCTTGCAATTGCAAATCCAACGGGCTATAGCACAACTACAGGCCGACCACCTTGTCGACGCCGATGACACGTTGCGCCGCCAGCGCCACGCCGTCGAAGCATTTGCCAACACCATAGTCAGTGCCGGGTATCAGCTGGCTCGACTTATTCAGCAGGTCCGCACCAATCATTTCGCTGATGCGATTGGCCAGGCACCGACCCTGCTCGACGACCTGCGCCCGCTGGGCATCGAAGCCGCCTATGGCCACGCGTTGATGGCATTGTCTTATCTGCGCCTAGAAAATAACCCGACGACCAATGCCCAACTGTGGTGGACACGGGCCACACTATTGATGCCCGCTGGTACTCTCGTCAATCGTTTCGCCGAACTGAATTCGCTATGGCAGGCTGATGTACTTCGCGAATCACAGCGGCCTTTCGATCCTGTTGCACCGCTATGAATCTAAACGGCGTACAAGACCAGCTGCCCCCGCCGACAACGGGCCAGCAACGCGATCACAGTGAGCCGGTGGCTGTCCAGTTCTGTCAGCCATTTGTGCCACAGGTATTACGCCAACAAATGATGCTCGACAGCACGTTGTGGTGGCTGTTTCGAGGCACGCTCATCGCCATGGCCTGCTTAGCTGCGTTTGAGGCAGTCTACCTGCAGGCGACCCCCGAAAGCGGCCTCTCGCTGCTTTTCTTGGTCTTTGCCATCGGTTGGGCCGTTTACGGGCTTATCACCGCGCGTGTCGCACGCCAGCTACCGCAAATTACCGAGCTGATCGCTGTTGACCCGCAGCAGGCCGAGGCCATGCTTGCCACAGCCCTGCGCCGCTGGCCGTTACAGCGATCGGTCCGGCTGATGCTGTATCACCGCCTAGCCATACTACGCTGCCGCAGTGAGCGTTTCGCGGAAACGGCCACCATTTGCCAGGCCGTGCTGATCTATCCCCTGGGGCAAGCGCGAGTCATAAAGGGCCATTTGCTGCTGATGCTCACCGAATCACGACTCTACTGCCGCGACCTATGGGGCGCGTGGCAGGCGTTATCTTCCCTGCACCACTGCAAGCTCAACGTAACCGAGTCGCTGCAACGGACCTCGCTGCAGACACGCTATGAGGTCGAGACCGGATACGACGCGATGGCGCTGGAACAACTGGAACAAAAAATTGCCATGGCCGAACTGATGCCAGCGCCGCAGTGCGCCGCCATGCACGCCATGCTGGCCACTGCCGCCAGACGCCGTGAGCAAACCCACATCGCCGATTGGCTCCAACAGCGGGCCTGGTTACTGGGTACTGCCGAGCAATTGGATCGCCTGTGGCCACGGCACCACGGTGACAAAATAGTAAATGCCGACGAATTGAGCGCTTAGAATTCAACCTTGCCTTGTTGTTGTGGCGCCTCTTACTTTTAACGTTTCCCTGAGACAAAGGCCTGATTTTAGACACCCCCACCAAGATCGACAGGTGCAACCGATTTAGAATCACGACGCACCAATGTGTACCATGTGGATTGTCGTGGCTACAAGCTTTTGGCGCCGGTGCTGGCCCAAGCGGATGATCGTGTGTCACATCGGCCATGGCGACAGTGCATCCGGGGTGACGTTTGGACCGATATCAATGTTGGCCGGATCTGATCAGGCACTGATAATACTCGTGGGATCAGCCGACAACGCTCTGGCAACAACATGTTGAGATTCAACGCCGTCATCGCCACCCACGGGCGTAGCTCATTGCTACAGCGTACGCTAGACAGCCTAGCCGAAACCCAAAGGCCGGACGGATTCGAGCGAGTAATCGTGATCGAAAACGGCACCGCTGCGGGGGCAGAAAAAGAGTGTCGGCGGGCAGAGAGCAAGTTACCCATCGAATATCGGCACACAGTACTACTGGGCAAGAGCCGGGCGCTGCAGCAGGTACTCGAAACGCTCTGCGAAGGGTTTGTTTTATTTTTGGACGACGATATTCGCGTGTGCCCACAATTGCTCGAGATCTACGCTCGGGCAGCATCCGAACACGGGCCGGACTGTTTTTTCGGCGGACCGTTTCAGGTTGATTACCAAGGCGACCGGCCTCCGGCGTGGTTGGTGGATTATTTACCCTGGTCGGCAAAGGGATGGAATCCGGAGGACCCGCAAGAATCGTTGAAATGGAACCGGTTTATCGGATTTAACTACGGCGTGTTCGTGCAACGGGTACTGTCGGTAGGTGGGTTCAACCCGGACATTGGGCCCGGCGCTCTGCACGCGGGTACTGCATGCAACCCGGTGGGCCAGGAAACGGAGATGCAAAATCGACTGCTGGATGACGGGTGCCGACCGGTTTATTTGCCAGAGGCCATGGTGTGGCATTACGTACCCCATAGCCGGTGCACGCCGCGGTGGACGCTACACCGCTGGTATCGCATGGCCGTGACGGAAGGAATGAGTGAAACCAAGGAATTAGAGGGGCCGCGATGGCGTGGCGTGCCGCGGTGGATGTATCGACGCGCAGCAGCACTGTGGTGGCAGGCGTACCGGCCCAACGGATCGTGCGACAAGAGCGGTCGCTTCAACCGCAAGAAACAATATCATCAATGGCGAGGCTACATGGCGGGGCTGCGCATCCAAAGCCAATCCGCTGCCGGCAAGAAATAACCTTGACTTTTTTTGGTATCAAACGCAAAACGTCGTCTTCGCTAGGCTCGGCGACACAACTCCCATTGCACCGCGATGAAGGTTTTGCCCCCTTTTTTGTGGTCGGCTCGGGCCGATCAGGCAACACCCTGCTCCGCCGGTTGCTGGAAGCCGGCGGACAGGTGCACATTCCCCCGGAAACTTACGTACTAGGACCGACCATCAATCTGTTCAAGCAGTTCGGCACGATGCAGTGGTTAGATCTAGTGCACCTCATCTATTCACGGTTCGAGTTTCACCGACATTTCGAAGTATTCGGCGTGTCTCTGCGGCCGCTTGTGCTGCAGATGATCAACGCAGATGCCGGCGAGCAGAGCCTTGCCCTGCTGCTGGACCGGTTTTTCCGGTTTCATGGCCAGCAGACCGGCCAGACCGGCCAACGCTGGGGTGACAAGACACCGTTGAATTCGTTTTATCTGGACGCGATCGATTCAGTTTTTCCTGATGCACGGTATATCCACATGGTGCGCGACGGCGTAGATGTGGTGCAATCATACCTGGCAGCGGGGCTGCAGACTACGCTAGAGGACGCAGCTTTGCGGTGGACACAGTCCATAGACGCGGTGCAGAGTTTTTCGGCCACCGGCAAAGATCGTTATCTGGAAATCCATTATGAGTCACTGGTGACCGACCCACAGAAACAACTCAAATCCGCGTGCGAGTTTCTGGGTTTGAGCTACAATCCACACATGATCGATTCAAACGTCTATGCTAAAAAGAACGACGACGTGGCGGTCTTTTCACACCACGAAAATGTCCGCCATCCCGTCAACGCTGACAGCATCGGCAAGGGTCGCAGATTGCTGAACCAAAAGCAGAAAAGCCGCCTTCAGGAATTGATTGGCGGGCAACTGGAACGACAAGGGTACCAGCCAGCGATTTGAAATACGCACAGTCGTGGCAGGAACAACAATTTATGAGCCTGCTGTGGGTGATGAAGAATTGGGCCAAGCCGTCGGAGCTGTGGATGCAGCGGCAGCTCGAAGCGATGGTCGATCACATCGAATTAATCGCCTGCGAAGCGCCCGAGGCGCCAACGTGGCAACAACGCATCGCAGTGATGGCGTTGGGTAACGTAGAACAAAGCCCCGTAGTTGCGAAGCGCACGTGGTTTGACCGGTTCACCCGTAGGAGACAAAATCGAGCGCCTATCGAACGCTTGCAACTCGCAGTTGAATCAGCGAATGTTAAGAAAGTGCTCGTACACAACCTGCGGTTTGCCCTGCAATATGCGCCGCTGTGGCGTCTGACGGACAAGCCGCTTTTCGTGCACTGCCATGGCTACGACGTCTTTTGGGATTATTGCTACCCGACTGGCCGGCTGGGCGAGCGTGTGCACCCGACCGATTACCGCCAGCAGGTACGGCAACTGGCCCAGCGAGCGATGTTGATAGCCAATTCCCACACGACAGCACGACGGCTTTATGACATTGGTGTGCCCCACGAACGCGTTGCGGTTAAATACATGGGTGTCGAGGTACCCGACACACCACCAACACGACTGGCAAAGACCAAGGGCCTCAAGGCCCTCTACTTGGGCCGCCTGTCCGACTTCAAGGGTCCAGACCTGACGATTAACGCCTTTACCCGCGCCTGCGAGCAAGGCTTTGACGGCCATCTGATTATGGCGGGCGACGGCCATATGCGGATCATGTGTGAAATACTGCGGGCCCGATCGGTTTTTGCCCACCGTATAGAAATACTGGGCAACATCGATCGGTCGACCGGCACGCAACTGCGTTGTGAAGCCGACTTATTCACTGCCCATCATTGCACCGGCCCGCTAACCGGCCAGGAGGAGGCGTTCGGGGTCAGCTACGCCGAGGCCATGGCCGCCGCCCTGCCAGTGGTAACGGGCCGCAACGGGTCGCTGCCCGAACTGGTGACACACGGCGTACACGGATTGCTGTGCCACCCGGGAGATATCGAGGCCCACAGCCAATACCTGCTGCAATTGGCAGGTGACCCGCAACAGCGCAAAAAGCTTGGTGAAAACGGATGGCGAAGGGCTCAAGAACGCTTTTCGATCGGACTGGAAAAGAAACGGTTACTGGAAATTCTCCAACTTAACTAGCTCAAGGCCAACAACTCAGATTTTAGTACCTCCAGATGGCGGCACACCGGAGCGCACCAATATCCAGAAACTCGGGCAGGCGCAAAGGCCGTATTGTCTATAGCCCACTATAGCAGAGCGTGCTTTCTAATCGGCCCCGCAGTACGTTGCAAGTTGTCCCCAGCATATCTTTGATTGCCATTACACACTTGAGTCATCTAACCCGATCAGTTCCCATCGTCCACTGCAATCCACGACCGAACTGCCGATATTACCTCCGCGTACCGAGAGCATTCGCGGTTGACGCAACTCCCAGATGCACGGCACCTGTAGCGACCTATCATAAACGTAGAAATGGAATGCGTAATCGCCGTCCGTCAAGGGCATGGGCTCGAGCGTGAAACGCACGCGGTACTGACCCGGTTCAGGTGGAATGATCAATCCCCCGCTAGCGCTACCAATGGTGTCCAGATACATGCCACGGATATCGAAAATCTTAATAACCACAGCGGGCTTCTCAATGCGTTTCTTGATGACCAGCCTACAATCGATCATGCCCGGCTGACGGACAATCCATTTTCCCACTTCATCACCAGCGATGTTTCGAAAATTGATGTCGCGTAACTCGACCTTCCTGTTGCGATCGTCGGCGTCTACACTGTGACTTGGCGCCTGATTGAACACGTCCAGGTACACTCGGGTCGCCTCTTCTGTTGGGCCATTGTAGATGGCCTTGCCCTGATCGAGCACCACGGTGTTGGGACAAAGCCTACGCACCTGGTCAAGCATGTGAGAGATAAAGATGATGGTCACGTTTGATTGGCTCAGCAACTCCATATGACGCAAGCACTTTTGTCGGAAACGCACGTCGCCGACGCTGAGGACCTCATCAACCAGCAGCACATCAGGCTCGAGATGGGCAGCGATAGAAAAGCCCAATCGGGCTTTCATTCCCGAGGAGTAACGCTTCACCGGCGTTTCCATAAATTCCTCAATTTCTGAAAACTCGATAATGGCCCGCTCACGAGCGCAGATTTCCTTGCGGCTCATGCCCAAGATAGTGCCGGACAGGTAAATATTTTCCCGGCCGGTCAGTTCGTGATGAAAGCCGGCGCCGACTTCGATCAGCGATGACACCCGGCCGCGAACGTCAAAAGTCCCGCGGTTGGGCCGCAGGATACGTGCCAGCATCTTCAGCATGGTGCTCTTGCCCGCGCCATTGGGCCCGACGACCCCCAGCGACTGGCCCCGCTTGACGGAAAATGACACGTCACGCAGCGCCCAAAATTCACGGTCACCCAGATCCGCATCAGACTTGCCTGGGCCGAACATCAGTTGGCGCATCAGCGGGAAAAAATCGCGCATGCGGTCATTGAGTTGACCCTTGCGGAATTTCTTCCAGACGTGCTCGACATGTATCGCCACATCGTTCATACGCACCCGGCTAATGAACCCTAAAGAACGGCTTAATCACACAACTTCGGCAAACAACGCTTCCGAGCGATTGAAAAACCGGCTGGCAAATATCATGACAATCACGGCCACTGCCGTGCTATAGGCCAACCAAGGCAAAATGTCCGGCGCGATCCGCCCCTGGGTGACAATGGTGCGGATTGATTCGAGAATCGGCGCCACGGGATTGATAAAAAAGATCCATCCCCAACCTTGAAAGTCCTCGTAATGTAGAAACACCAGGGAAAAGAACACGCCATAGTTGAGGCACATCTGTACGAGGTAACGTACATCGCGCATAAAAAGGTTGGCACAACTGAAAAATAAGCCCAGCCCGGTCGCCAGCGTTACCAGGATCAACAGTAACACCGGCAACCACAGGTAATGCGTAGTAATGTTGACCGCATCGGCTCCGCCGGGAACAATCTTCGTCGTCAACACAAGGACAAGGACAAGGCACATGCCGGAAAGGCTGATGATAAAATCAAACATTGATGAGAGGATGGTGGAAAAGGGCACGACTTGTCTGGGAAAGTAGATCTTGGTGATAAGACCCATGCTGTTAATGAGGCTTGTGGAAGAGCCGCCAACGATGCCGGCAAACAGCAGCCAGGGCACGGACTTGACCATGACGGGCACGATCTGGCCCATACCGAACGATTCGCTGATGCCGGCTTGCGACTTGAAAAACCAGATCGCCAGACGAAACACGATGCCTGAGGCGATGGCCACGAAGGGCATGAAAAAAACCCAGAATATGCCGAGAAATGCCTGCTTGTATTTGACGCGGATGTCACGGTATGTCAGGGCAAGCAGCAAGTCGCGGAATCGAACCGCATCCACGAGTAAGCGCCACGCCATAAGGCCGCGATCGGTCGACTCGCAGACGGGGGCGCCAGCATTCTGGCCTGCGGTTGTTGTATTTGTACCCACCTGATCCTTCCCAATAAACTTTTGATCTGTCACCAGCGATCGTTTGTTCTTTTTCGACCAATCCAAGCAAAGCCACCATGTCCCGATAACGTGGCCTCCCGCATTTCGCTACGATGCCAGTGCGCCGCCAGGCAGCGCAACATTAGTTGGATCTGGTCCCCGATGGCCATTGAGCAAGGCCACCATTGGTTCCAAGCACTTTTTCCAATTGTAACGCTGTTCGACGCACTGGCGGGCATTGCGAGCCAACCGAGTGCGGAACTGGGCATCTCCTAAAAGCTTCACCAGATGATCGGCCCATTGCTGGGGCGAATCGGCGATCAGCAGTTGCTCGTCGGCTGTCGCGTCGATTCCGCTAGCGGCTCCCGGCGAACAGACGACGGCGCGAGCACTGGCCATGGCTTCCAACACCTTGTTCTGTACGCCGCCGGCAATCCGCAATGGCGCGATCACTGCCGACGATTCGGCCAGGTAATGGCGCACATCGGCGACTGAACCGACAACGTTGACGCCGGGGTGATCGTCCAATTCCCGTACCCGCAGGCTAGGGTGGCGACCGACGATGAGCAATTTGATCTCAGGATCCTGTTTGCGCAACTGCGGCAGCACCTTGTCAACGAACCAGGTAATGCCGTCGACGTTGGGCCGGTAATTGAGTACGCCGACGAAGACAATAGTTTTGTTGCCGGCGTCGGGCAGGGGATTGAAATATTCCATGTCCACGCCGTTGGCCACGACGGTGAGGTTGTCGCGGTCGCTGACATGCTCGCGATAGATCTGTGCTTCGGCGGCAGTGGAGACCACAACGGCGTCGAACTGATCGAACCGGCCGGCTTCGACCTGTCGCAGTCGCCTTGCCTCGGCGGCGTAGACCCAGCGGAGGGGCACCCAAGCGTCGCGGGCGTAACTACGCCACTTGACGCTGTCAACATCGACCAGATCAATAATGTGGCGAGGCCGCGGGGCTCCTTTATGCGGCCGCAAGATCAGGCGGGCATATTTGATCATGCCCGTACAATAAGTCAGTACGGCATCAAAAGGCTGCTGTTCATGCCACTGACAAATCTGGTCGGCCAAGCCAGCGCGATAGTAGCTAGCGGAGGTGGCGGTCTTGCCGACCAACATGGCACACGCACTTTTGAGCGTGCTCCAACGATTAGAGATCGGCTGGATTGCCACGCGCCGCGACATCGTTGACAGCAATTGATGATGCTGAAGCCAGACGGGTTCATCACTGGTACAAGCGATGGCCAAGTCGAATTGACTACTTAGCAGACGCAACATGTGATAACTACGAATACGGTCGCCGCGATCAGGCGGGTAGGGCAGACGATGCGTCAGCATCAAGATACGGAGTTTGCGAGAATTCTCGGCCATGGCGTCGCCAAGTCGTGGGCTAGCCACCAGCGGACAACCTAGTACGCATAGCGGTTCCAATACAGGTATTGGGGCAACTGTTGCGACAGATGGGTCAGGACCACACCCGCGACTTCGCTATTGGAAGCATGCAGCAATCGCTTGGCCCGCTCCACAACGTCGCTGGGAGTTTTGTTTAAGCGGACCACCAGCACGGTCTGATCACTGATCGCGCCGAGGATGCTCGAATCGGTCACATTAAGCACGGGCGGCGTGTCGATGAAGATGTGATCGTATCGATCCCGGAGCCGATCAATAAGTTGCCCCCACTGCGGACTGGACAGCAACTGGGTGCTGTTGACCGCATCGCATCCACCGGAGGCGATGAATTGCAAGTTGTCGTACACGGTGGGATGAATGGCCTGGTCGAGATTCTCGACTTCACCTCGCAACACCTGCAAGAGCCCGGGCACGGCGTTGCGCTTGAGCAAGCGAGCAAAGGTCGGCTGGCGCAGGTCGCCTTCGATCAACAGGGTCTTCTTGTTGCGCAGCTCACTGAAGGTGACGCCCAAATTGATCGTGGTGAGCGTTTTTCCCTCGTCAGGCGCGGCGCTGGTAATGACGGTGGTCTGCAATTGCCGGTTGCGGCCACGGGCAAGGATCTGGGTACGGATGGCCCGGTACTGTTCCGTAATGACGCTGCCGCGATCGTGGTGAGTGACCACTTCACTGGAATAGCTGTTGAGGCTGGCAAGCGACTGCCCATCCATTCCTTGACCGGTGCGTGCTTGCTCGGTCTCGCTCTTGGACTTTTCGGCGGCGGCGGCAACGCCGTGTTGCGGCTGCCCTTGCTGCTGATCGGTGGCATTCAACTCGACCTCGATGTTTTGTTGGCGTTCGAGCGCGGGCGTCGTGTCATCGGCCTGCGACGGCGCAGCGGCAGCGTCGGGTGACTGCTGATCAGCCTGCTGCTTGGCGCGATTCATCGCGTTAAATACGTCGCCCATCCTCTAACTTCTCCTGGGTGGATGTGTCCACGCCATCAGTCGACATATCGGTTGTTTCCGTATGAAAGTTGGGCAGCATCTGCGAGATCGCCGCACTGACGATCTGGGAATCGATCAGGCGAGAATCTCGCGAATAACCGACCAGCAGGGCATTGTCACAGACCAAGTTGACCAGCCTAGGCAAACCTTTGGATCGCTCATAGATTTGCCGCAATGCCTCGCGGGAAAAATCGACGTTAGGCTTGCCCTTGGCCCCACGAACCAAGCGGAAGGCAACGTACCGGGCCATATCGTCAAAACTCATCGGGTTAAGGTGCATGTACATCACTACACGCTGGATCAACGGCGCAAGACGCGGGTGCTTGAGGGTTTGCCGTAATTCGGGCTGGCCGAGGATAAGCAACTGCACCAGCTTGTCCGTTTCGCTTTCCAGATTGGTCAACAGCCGAATTTCCTCGAACTCATCGATGCTCAGGCATTGGCCCTCATCAATGATGACCACGACGGCTCGTCCCAGCGAATACTGATCCTCGACGAATTGACGCAACCGGGTGAGCAATGTCGCCTTGTCGCAGATGACGGGCAACTCGATGCCCAGTTCGATGCAGATGAGCTTGAGAAGCTGATGCGAGGAAACGCGGGTGTTGTTGATCATTGCCACGCGAGCATCGGATCCGAGGCGACGGATAAGCGTGCGGCTAAGGGTGGTCTTTCCCGAGCCGATGTCACCGGTTATCAAAGCAAAGCCGCGGCGGTTGCGCACCGTGTACTCGAGCTTGGCCAGCGCTTCCTTGTGCTGATCGGTTTCAAAGAAAAAGCGCGAGTTGGGCGTATTGTGAAACGGCGAACTGGCGAAATTGTAAAACTGTTCATACATCAGGTAGCCCATGCCTTCACATGGCGCGCCATTTTAGCGCGATTGAAACAGGTAGGTGGCCGGCTGTCGCATCAGCCGTTCATACGATAACGGGTCAGCTAAACTCAGGCTGGCCAGATAGATGGTCACGATCAACACGATGATCATAGCCGCGGCCGTGGCGGGGTAAATACCCCAGTCGAAAATCTTGCGCCTGAACAAGACCCCGGGCATCACGATCTCGTTAACGGCGCCTAGTACCGGCAACTGTAGATCATCCATAGCGTGCTGCACGCCGTGGAGGGAGCGATCCGTCATTTCCGCCAGCACGATCATCACCGTCCCTCCACCGATACCCAGAACCAGTGCAGCCAAGAGGACCTTGGGTATGGCCGGGTAGCTGGGCAGACTGTACTCTTCAGGCCGTTCGATGACGGCCATGTTGATCGAACGCCCGCCGATGGCGGCTTCCAGAGCAGTCTGCGTCTTGCGAGCCTCGTTTTCCCATGTGTTCATCTGTTTGCGAAAGTCGTTGATGTCACGCTTCATGGTCACGTATTGGTTACGCAACTCGACGTAGTTGCGCTTGCGTATTTCATACTCCTGAATCTGCCGCGAGATGATCGAATGCTGCTGTTCAATGGCGCCCAACTCGCCACCCATTTGCTTTATCTCAGCGATCCATTGAATCCGCTGGATATTGGGAACGGCTTCTGCCTCGAAGGGGACATTGGCATCAGTGGACGCAATTTGTACTTCAAGTTGGGTAATATTTCGGTGGATCTTGATTACTTTCGGATGACGTTCAGTCGCCTGGCCTCCAGAGTTTTGAATCTCAAACAGTGCATCTTCCAGTTTCTGTTTGCGGCTGAGCAGGTGTTCTAATTCAGGATTGATCCGTTCGACCTTGCGCTCGATCATCTCGGGCTGTTGATCGACCATCGACTGCAAGGCATTACGCTTCTGGCGCAATATGCTGATCCGCTCCTCGGCCCGGTCAAAGCGAGCGTTTAATTCCACCAACTTGGTATCCACGCTGCTGGGGTCTCGGGGGTCTAGACCTGAATAATCGCCCTCGAACTTGATCAATGAAAATTCGGCGGCGTGCAACTTCTGTCGGTAGCGGGCCGCCTGCTTTTCAAAAAACTCTTTGGTTTTAATCAACTGCTGATCAAACGTGTCGCTGGCCTTTTGGATGTAGTTGTCGACCAGCCTGTTGGTCATCTTGGGGGCCAGTTCGCGGTCATTGTCGGTGTAGGCCACGCGGACCCGCTCAATTTCGCGGTAACGGGCCAGATATTTCACGTTGATGTGACTGGATATATTCTTGATCATATCGTTGAGCGCAAGCTGTCCGGTGGGAGTCAGTTCACCGTCGATCGTGTGCGGCAGGTTTTCGGTCAGCCCCAGATCATCGATCACCTGCCTGATCGCACTGCGGCTAGTCAATTCTTGCCGTCGCAGTTTTCTGATCGGTTCGATGGCCCGATCCGTGGTCTTGGAGCCAATCTGCCTGATGGCTAGATCGTGTCGCATCTCTAGCACAGCCGAGGCAGTGTATTTACGGGGCAGGCGCAGGCTGACCACAACCACCAAGATCGCGATGAGTACTGCGGTAAAGAAAAACTTCTTCTTGTGCCGCAAAAGGGTGTTGAGCCATTCACCAAAATTGGAAGGTTTACGCCATGCCATATCTTCTATTTCCCTAGATCGGTCATATTCCGCTGAAAATATGTGGTCATGGTAACTGTGTATTGGCGGCCCGCGCCGGGGTCGCCACGGCGCGAATGGCTGGATTGATCGGCATCAATAGATTCTGCAAAGCTCGGCCAACCGCAGCCAGCGGATTGATCGGTACGAATATAATGTCGCCCTCCTCCAACACCGCGTTCTGGCTAAAGTCGCCGGTCTCTTGCATGGCCTTAAGATCGATGCTCATGCGTCGGATAAGGTTGCCGTCTTCATTGGGTCGGATCAGCGCCGCCTTTTCTGGCCACGAGGTTGGGGGTAGACCTGATCGCATCACAGCATCGAATACCGTGTTGTTGCCGGTATAGGCCACTGGCCCTGAGCGTGTTTCACCGGCCATGTAATAGACCTTGGAGTTGTACTGTGTGACCCGCACCTGCACCTTGACATCCTCGTAAAACTCGCTGATTTTTTCCTGGATCTCCATGGCCAGTTGGGTGGGCGTTTTTTCCGAAGCCAGTTGATCGCCAATCAGATGCAGGGTAATGACGCCGTCGGGTCGAATGCGCTGCTGGTCGTTGTGAATTTCCGGAGCGTTGGGCGCGATAATGCGAATGACGTCGGGCGGTTCGATCACGTAAGGCTTTAGGCTGTGGCTCTGCTTGGGCGTGACAACGAAATCCTCGATGTCCGCGTAACGAGTCACGCAGCCGGCCATCCCTGACAGGGCGAACCCACAAAGCGCCGCAAGGACACCAGTTGCTACTCGCTTGCACAAGCTCTTCATCACCATGCTCCAGTTTCAGACAGCCGCTTAGAGTAGCACGTTATTGGATTACGTCGGCTTAGCCGACAGGGTTCCTAAAGTCAGTCGCGGACCTGATTTTGCGTGAGCCACGTCCGTTGGACATGCCCAGATCAGACCATGGCGGCTTCGAGCGTCACAGCTTCAGCCCTGTCTGATCAGCGCAGGTAGATTATCGGGCACTGCTGTCGTACAATTTTGTAAGCGTCGAGAAAAGCAACTTGCAATCCAAGGCCAGGCTCATCTGCTCAATATACTGCAGGTCCAGTTCCAGTTTTCGGCCCACCGAGGTCATGTCCACGTCATAGCCGTTCCTAATTTGCGCCAAACCAGTTAATCCAGGCTTGATCGTCAATCGCATCTCAAAGTTGGACAGCGATTCGCTCAATTGGTTGTATATCTCAGGCCGCTCAGGCCGTGGTCCGACCAAGCCCATCTGACCACAAAGAATGTTGATCAACTGCGGTAGTTCATCCATGTGGCTGCGGCGCATCCACCGGCACAGGGGGATGACCCGCGGATCGTCCTTGCCAGCCAATACCGCGTTGCCGTGGGATTCGGCATCGACGTACATGGTACGGAACTTGTAGATGGTAAACAGCTTGCCGCCGAGACCGACGCGCACCTGACGGTATAACACTGGGCCGTGCCAGTCAGCCAGCTTGATAAACACCACACAGACCAGCATGACCGGCGCAAAGACCAAAAACGCCAGCAACGCGCCGCCGACGTTCATCAACTCTTTGAAAACACGGAACTGACGACGGGCAATCTCGATCAGCAGCCCGCCACCGCCAGCCCCCACCATAACCATTGTTATTGGCTCGGGCATCTCATCTCCCTCGTACCATTACCCACATATCACTGCCCCACCTCCAGCCCTCTTTACACGCTCTGTACGCCACAGGCCGACCAACAAAGCGCAGTGCCAACCACTACCACTTCGGCAATCGTTCATTGCCCGCCTAGGCTGGATCCCACCGTTTTAGATCCCTCTTGCCAGCAAACCAAGCAGACTGCAAGCACCGTCACCCTCGGGCTCCGTCCCTCCACATAGCGTGCTGTGTCACTACCACCTCACACTCTAAATTACAGTAAATTGCTGTGTAGTCAAGTCTTAATTGTTTTTGAGCATACGAATTTTGTACGAGAGTACAGTTTGGGCAAACTAGATTATCCATTTTAATACTGCAGATGAGGTGCTTGATGAACTCCAGAGGGAATTTATCTGCGGGAATACCTCTTTTCTTGCCCTTGCCACTTAACTAGAGGGTTATTGGACTCAATAGGTATTAGTCGAGTCTATCTCGGGGTGAAGGGTAGTTGCCTGTATTTTGGAGATGACTGCGGCAGCGTAGGGGAAGGTCAGTATTTGAACGGTCACCTGATCTGGGCTGGGCCGGTTGGCCCAGCCGTGGATATAGAGCGCGCCGCCGGCACGGCTGACCGCGGTGATCTTGATCCAATGCCCGCCGGTGGGCTGGCGGCCCAAGGTGACGAGCACGAGTGATTCAGTTTCAAAGTCCACGTTCAGGTCGAATAAGACTTCGGCATCCAATGCTTCCAGTTGCTCATCGGAATTGATCAGCCACAGGCCATGGTCGGGCAATGCCGCGTGTGACCCGCTTTTGTTGCGCAGGATTTTGACTGGCTTGGTGGCATCGGCACCATTGAAGCCAAGCTCTGTGGGTTGAGGTCCGCAGCCGACCAATACAACGCCGGCAGCACATATCCCTATTATCCAAAACTTCGTGTATAGATGAATTCGCAAATACACTGGTTTATTGCCCCACATGGACCTGGCATCGCCTCCATACCTTACTCGATCAACGTTTTTGCAGCAGTAAACCATGAAAAGGCCGGCCTTCACGGCGATACTTACGCTCGAAGTTAGTGCCAACCCATTCCTCCTCGCCAGCCGAATCGGGCCTGACAAACGGCAATTGATCGAAAGCCCCCGCGACCTGGGCACAGTGCTTGCAAATCCATTGAAAATAGTCCGCATGGTCCGTGACAATGCAGATCAACCCACGCTTAATCAGTACCTGGTGCAACTGTTGTAGAAACGGAGCCTGGATCAATCTTCGTTTGTGGTGGCGCTTCTTGGGCCAAGGGTCGGGAAAGTAGATGTGAACCCGTTGAAAGCAAGCGTCTGGAACGTAGTTACGCACAAAAAAATCCGCCTCGACACGAACAATGCGGACATTATCCAATTGCCGTCGGCGACACCGATCTGCCGCGTAACGCCAAAAGGCGGCGGCGTATTCCAAGGCGATGTAATTGACCTGCGGGACTAACGCAGCCTGCTGAACCAGAAACGTGCCTTTGCCGCAACCAATCTCCAGCTCCAACGGACGATCAACAGTCGAGGCATCGAACCATCGGCACAGATCAACGGGCCCGTCACCAAACGGCGGCAACTGGTCGGCAGAGATACCGACATGTGCAACGTCCAATGTCTTGCGATGTGAAAGTGAGAATCCCATAACGCTTGGGTCATGATATCTTGGCTATGGGCAAAAAACGACGATCTGATAAGATTCAACCCACCAAGCCATTGGAGCCCATGCGATGCGGATTACACTACCGGACGGCAGCGTCAAGGAATACGACGGGCCGGTAAACGCGGGCCAGGTGGCGGTCGAAATTGGCCCTGGTCTTGCCCAAGCCGCTATCGGCGCCAAGGTCGACGGGCAGCTGGTGGACCTGAATCAGCCCATCGACCGAGATGCCAACCTAGCGATCGTCACCAGGCCGCGCACGAGCAAAAACGGCAGGTCCAAGGGCGAACCAGATGCCGACGCGCTATACCTGCTTCGCCACTCGTGCGCCCATGTCATGTCTGAGGCGATCTGCCGACTCTGGCCCAAGGCCCAACTGGCTTACGGGCCGCCGCTGGACAATGGCTACTACTACGACCTCTATCTGGAAACGCCGATCAGTAGTGACGATTTTGGGTGCATTGAAAAGGAGATGGGCAAGATTATTGCTGAGGACCAGCCGTTCACGCGGTATGAATTGTCCGCTTCAGAAGGGCTGAAAAAGCTTAAACCCGAGGGAAATAAGTACAAACTCGACAACGCCAATCGCGCAGTGCAACAAGCATTGGGTGCCATGCAGGAAAAAGTAGCTGCAGACCTGCAAGCGCAGCTTCTAAACGAAACTCCACTGGACCTAGCAAATTCATTGCTCAATAAATTAACGGGAGATAGTGGTGATCCACTGCTTTCGTGGTACGTCACCGGCCCTTACGACCCACAAGTTCCACAAGCATTTTTCGAAGACCTGTGCATGGGCCCGCATCTGCCAAGCACGGGTCATATCGGTGCGTTCAAGGTCATGTCCGTGGCCAGCAGCTACTGGCATGGCGACAGCAATAGCGACCAGTTTCAGCGGGTATACGGCACGGCCTTCTTTACCCAAGCCGACCTGGATGAACACCTCGAACTCATGGAAAAAGCCAAGCAGCGCGACCACCGGGTCCTCGGCCAAAAGCTGGATCTATTTACCATCGATGAGCAAGTTGGCCAAGGGCTGATTCTCTGGAAACCCCGAGGCGCCATGGTGCGAATGTTGCTGCAACAGTTTCTGCAAGATGAACTGCTGCGACGCGGTTACGAGATCGTTTACACGCCGCACATCGGCAAGATCGATCTTTACAAGACCAGCGGGCACTACCCCTACTACGCAGACAGCCAGTTCCCGCCTATCCAGATGCGTGACTCCGACGAGCAGTATCTGCTCAAACCGATGAACTGTCCGCATCACATCAAGATTTATGCGTCGCAGCCGCACAGCTATCGCGACCTGCCGGTGCGGCTGGCTGAGTTCGGCACGGTTTACCGTTTCGAACAATCGGGCGAGTTGGCCGGCATGACGCGGGTGCGTGGCTTTACGCAGGACGATGCCCACATCTTCTGCACGCATGAACAGGTCAAGGACGAGTTTGCGGCCACAGTAGAACTAACACAGTTCGTGTTCGACACGTTCGGATTCGAGGATGTGTCCATCCGTTTGAGCCTACGCGATCCGGACGCGGACAAATATGCCGGCGACCCGGCCGTCTGGGACCGGGCCGAGGCGGAGCTTCGCGAGGTGCTGCAACAGATGAAGGTGAACTACGTGGAATACGTGGGTGAGGCCGCGTTCTACGGCCCGAAGGTGGATTTCGTGGTGCGTGACGTGATCGGCAGGCAATGGCAACTCGGCACCGTCCAACTCGACTATAACCTGCCTCAACGGTTCGCACTGGAATACGTCGGAAAAGACAACCAGACCCATCAGCCGGTAATGATCCACCGCGCGCCGTTCGGGTCCATGGAACGGTTCGTGGGGATTTTGATCGAGCACTATAACGGCGCATTTCCACTTTGGCTGGCACCGCAGCAGGTGCGAGTCCTGCCGGTCAGCGACAAGTTTCTTGAGTATGCACACACGGTCCTGTCAGCAATGAAAACGGCCGGGCTGCGGGCCACGCTGGACAGCTCCAACGAACGACTCAACGCCAAAATCAAGGTGGCCCAAGATATGAAGATCCCCTATATGCTGGTAGTCGGCGGCAAGGATGAAGCGGCAGGCACCGTGAGCGTGCGCGACCGCAGCCGCGGCGACCTAGGTGCCGTCGGCCTGGAAACGTTTGTCGAACAGGCAAAACGAGAAATTGATTCGCACGGCAACGACGCTGTGGGCAGATGAATTTTTACATGACCCACTGGATTATGCGTCCCGACAGTAAAAAAAAGTTCCAATGATCCCCGTAATCATTCCTGCCATATTATCTCATGCCATCTATCATGCCTTCGCCCGCAGCAAGGGCCTTTTGAAGCCAACCTCGAAATCTTTGTCCGATTCCATGGCGGATCGCGTTCCGGGCATCATGAGGTGAATCACAAAAGCTCTGCGCTGGCGGTCGGTTTCGTTCGGTTGCGTGTAGTGCAGGGTTTGGCAATGATGAAACATGCAGCCTCCTGCGGGCAGCTCGATGGCGACTGCCCTAGAGTCATCCTGATCCTTCACGTAAAGCAACGCGCTTCTTTCTTTGCTTAGCTCGTGAGGGACCAGCGTCAGGTGGCTGCCCGGGATCACCTGCATCGCGCCATTCTTGGTGTCCGTATCGTCAAGCGTCAGCCAGCATGAAATCATGTTTGCGGGCCGGCATGTCCAATAGGCGTTGTCCTGATGCCAGAAAACAGCACCGCCGTCGCTAGCAGGCTTGAACAGCGCCTGGTCATGGAACAGTTGGATATTCGGGCCGATCAGGTCCTCGGCAATATCCAGAATTTTTTCGTTATGAACCAGTCGACGATAGTGGATGTTTCGCTCACACATCTGCGTGATTTGCAGCATGCGCTGGGGGATGATTTCTTTGGCCTCGGAATCGTCTCCGGCCTCGAGGGAAAGATTCGTATACGTGTTTGAACCGCGTGCCTTTTCAAACTCGAGCTCGTATTGCTCCCTGAGCAATACGAGCTCATCATTCTCCAAAATTTTACCTATCCTTAGGTAGCCTTCACGGTGAAAGTGGTTGATCTGCTCCTGTGCCAGTGCCATAGATTTCTCCTACGCGTTCTAAACTTTGCCCCAAAACTGGATGTGGCTTGCGTGGCCAAACAACATCAATCGTATCTCGCCGGATAAATATACCCATGGACTCCGGCTAGTCTCCGTCCTCGTAAATCCTGTCGCCGCGTTGCAATCTAAGCGCGATGCGCGCCGTCTGCAAACCGGCGCGACGGGTCGGGCATTGCGATGCCAGATAACGAGTCACGGCCACGAGGATGCGTTCGCCTTCCCCCCCGGTCGACTCCTGCCAGAGTCGGTACTGCTGCACGCCGGCTTCGATCACCTGCAAGGCGTGAAAGTCAAGATCCTCACGAACAACGGCAAACACCATCGCGTTGACCAGAGGCCTGATGGGGTGGCCCAGTCGCACATAACGCGCCACGACCGTCGCCGCCTTGTCCACTTCGTGGCGATGATCGAGTGAATCGAGCAGTTGCCTAAGCAACTCGCCGCCGTCTATCGGCGCCAGATCGAGAGGTTGGCGTTCGCCGGGCAATTTGGCGGGCGGGACATTCAAAAATCGGTCCATGTACACGGCAAGGCCCGCATGAAAAATACCGCGGACGATTTTCGGTGACTGGCAGCGTAACACTGTTTGATGCAGAGCGTTGCAATGGGTAAACGTGTGAACCGGCGAGAACCAATCGCGTACGTCATTGGTCAGAGCAAAACGGGCCAGGCGCATGGCAGAGGCGTAGCAAAGGTGCTTGGTCAATTGCTGCGGGCGAGCACCTCTGGCGATCGCGTCACGCAGCGCATCAATGATAGCGAGGGGATCTTCACCCAGGATCGTTTGGCCGAACGACTCGTCGTACTGCCATGCGCCTACCTCGGCTTTTTCCATAAGGCTCGGCAGCGCCGCTTCTGCTTCGCGCAATGGGCCCATCAGATCGATGGGGTGGCGCCAGGCTCCGTCTTCCTCGCCGCCGCGTGCCGTGACAAGCGAGGACAACACCAGCGGCAGAATCGCTGGCGCGTGCTCGGCCCCTATCAGGGCGAGAAGCTCAATCGCCTTGTTGCAAAAATCAAGCACATGCCCAGCATTGGCATACGGTCGGTCGGTGACAACACTGAAGAGCACATCGGTCAGTTGTTCGCCGGGCGACTGATCGTTGATGGCGGTCAGTAGGGTCCGCTCAGCTCCGTCGCGGTGGCGGACCTGCGTCCAGTGGTGCATCCACTGTTTGAGCCTACCGTGACCATGGGCATCCGTATCCAGTGCGTGGCGCGGCCGACGGGGCGCAGCCCCGGCACAGTCACCGGCTACTTGGCTGACGCCCTTGAATAACGCGAAGTATGCGGTCTGCTCATCCAGTTCATCGAACAGGTTCGCTACCGCGGTGAGGCTGGTCATGCCTGCCTGCCAGTTGTCGTGGTTGGCGCTGCCGAACATCGCCACTTGGCGGACAATTTCGCCGACGCCAATGCCCGACTTGAGCAGACCGATGATGGCTTTGCCCTGGATGAGACTGATGTTCTGCTGCATACCGCGTTCGAGGCGATTACGAAAGTAATCGGCCGACGCCAGTTGCCTGAACGTTGGCCGGACGAACACCACGCCGTCGTGCACATGGCAATCAAACGCGGGCAGGTCGTCTGCAAACAGGTCAAAGGTACAGCCGCTGCACAAATCAAAACGGGCCTCGTGCCAATGGCAGGTAACGATCCCCTGCTTGACCGAACCCTTGTGCATGGGGAACCCCATGTGCGGACAACGGTTGTCCACGGCCATGGGCTGGCCGTCGTTGGCAAAGACCGCAATCGGCCGATCGGCGCCTTGCACAACGATCACCCTCTTGGTGTTCAATTCGTCCAGCGTGGCCACGCGGACCAGCTGGTCAATCGAGATTGAAGTAGTTGCCATGGTCTTTAGCGGGAAATTCATGTGTGGCCACGGACTGGCCGACTGCAAACTTGGTGACGATCGAGTCAATCGCCAGCTTCTGGTTTTCCTTGATCAGGATGCCGTGCGTCAATGCCCTTGAACATCGCCGTAATATCGCGCATCCCCCCAAGGACGACGACAACGACCAAGCCCAGAAACAACACAAGGCCGACAATCAACACAATATTATCCACATGTCCATTGAAAGTCAGTCTACAGGTAATCGTCTCGGAAAATCAATGACCCAACAATCATCAACAGCAATGCCACGATCGTTGTCGATATCCCAATGATAGCACTTAGCCGAGGGCACGGCCCCAAGGTCTGCGTCAACGACTCAAGACCCAGAATCGCAAATGTGCCCGCGATCAGCGCAAGATAGGCGCCCACAGTGCTGGCACGCTTCCAATACAATCCCGTGGCAAGCAGGACAAACGCGCCGGTAAAGTAAACAGCCCCCGTTATCCAAAGATAATCCAGTACGTCCTGTCGCTCCATTTGATACCAAAGGCCGAAGAACAGTAGAAATAACCCGACCAACAATATAAACAGGCGGGCGAGCAGCAGTCTTGCCTTGGTTGACAACCCGCCCGGCACGCTCGGCGCGATCACATCCTGTACAACCACGGATGCCCAGCACAACAGGTAGCTGTCATGTGTCGACATGAATACCGCGAGCATTCCCGCGGCGACGAGACCAATCACTCCCATGGGCAGAATCTGGCCTAAAAACAGCGGCATTGTCGAAAGCGTAGCGGTGGCGTCGCCAACCATTCTTGCCATCGGGAAAGAAGGATTCTCGCAAGGCTTGGTGATGCCAAAAGTAGGCTACCACGCAAATCCCCAGGAACATGGGAAGAATTGACCGGATCATGAACCCTACCGCCGACCAGCAATAGAGGCGTCTGACCACGCGGGTGTTTTCCGCAGCGCAGACTCGCATCACTGCAGTCGGCCAAACGCCAGCCGCCATGACGCCCGCGCTGAGCACCATCCACAACACGTATTCGCCCCCGAAACCGTCACCTGTAAAAGGATTGAAGCCTGCTTCGCCGTGCACCAAAGTCACCGTGCTAACGATATTGCCCCAGCCGACCTTGGCCACCGCAACGCCACAGGCCAGGAGCAGCCCGAACGATAACACTGCAAACTGCAGATAGTCTGTAATGATCACTGAAACCAGGCCGCCCAGAATCGTGTGGGTCAAAACCAGAAGCAGCAAAACACTCATCACCGCCTTGATATATGTAGGTTCCAGACCGGTAAGGTCCGTGACGAACATTGCTCCGATCTTCAGGAACACCCCCGTGTTCAGAATACCGGCCACAGCAAGAATCACTCCGCCAAGTATCCTCACACCACGGCTGAAGCGTTTTCCGTAATACTCAGGAATCGTCATCACGCCCTCCCGACGAAGCGGCACAACGATAAATCCAGTTAATCAGAGAAACAGGGCGTCGAGGCCCGCTGCGACTCCAATGTGAAATGCGGCGAAACCGTCTGTGACTCCCTTTTGCCCCATGTACATAACCGTCACCAGCCCCAACTCCGTACCAATCATCGTGGCAATGCCAAGACACGACTTGATTGACCTTCCCGCCACGAGGTAGTCACTCATGTCGGTGATGTAACGATTGGCGTACAGCCCTATCGCGACCGTAACAGCCAAGTACACCGCCACGATGAACAAATCCAAAACGGTGAAGTTCGTCTGCAAGACCAACTCGTCGATGTTCACAGCTTCACCTGATCACCTGGTGCTCGAGGTCCGCTCGAAATTGTAGCAGACGGCATTTTGCGGCAAGGGGGCACTTACGGCAGGCGAGTAGCGCCCATGAGGTAGCGATCGCATTCACGGGCGGCGCCGCGTCCCTCGTTGATGGCCCAGACGACCAGGGACTGGCCGCGACGGCAGTCGCCGGCGGCGAAGACGCCCTTGATAGACGTGGTGTAATTTTCATGCTCGGCCTTGAAGTTGGACCGATCATCGATCTCCATACCCAACTGCTCGGCGATGGTCTGTTCGGGGCCGAGGAACCCCATGGCCAAGAGCACGAGCTGGGCGGGGTAGACCTTTTCGGTGCCGGGAATATCCTTGGGCACAAACCGGCCATTGGCATCTTTTCCCCATTCAATAAGCGTGGTGTGCAACTCTTTGAGTTGGCCTTGGTCATCGGCGACGCACTTCTTGGTCATGATGCAGTACGTACGAGGGTCCCCGCCAAACACGACGGCTGCCTCCTCCTGACCATAGTCAAGACTATAAACCTTGGGCCATTGCGGCCAAGGATTGTCGGCGGCGCGCTCATCGGGTGGCTTTGGCAAAATTTCAAATTGGACGAGACTTTTGCAGCCATGGCGCATAGCGGTGCCCACGCAGTCGGTGCCGGTGTCGCCACCGCCTATGACGATCACATCCTTGCCCGCGGCGCTGATGAAGTTGCCGTCCTGATGCTTGGAATCGAGCAGGCTTTTGGTGTTGGCGTGGAGAAATTCCATGGCAAAATGGACGCCCGGCAGATCACGGCCCTCGATGGGCAAATCGCGCGGCTTGGTTGCGCCGGTGCAAAGACAGGCGGCGTCGAAGTCGGCCATCAACTTGTCGGCGGACAAATCTTTGCCAATCTGCGTGTTGGTGACAAACTTAACGCCCTCTTCGACCATGACATCCACGCGGCGCTGCACGACGGACTTGTCAAGCTTCATATTGGGAATGCCGTACATCAGCAACCCACCGACGCGGTCAGCTCGCTCGTAGACGGTGACCTGGTGGCCCGCTTTATTGAGCTGGGCTGCACACGCCAGGCCGGAGGGGCCGGAACCGACGACGGCCACCTGCTTGCCGGTTCGGGCTGCAGGCAAGTTGGGTGTCACCCAGCCGTGCTCAAAACCGCGATCGATGATGGTGCATTCAATATTTTTGATGGTCACCGGCGGCTCGTTGATGCCCAGCACGCAGGAACCCTCACAAGGAGCCGGACAAACGCGGCCGGTGAATTCAGGAAAATTATTCGTCTTGTGCAGGCGATCGAGTGCATCGCGCCACTGGCCCTTATAGACTAGGTCATTCCATTCGGGGATGAGGTTGTTGATCGGACAGCCGGCGGCCATGCCATTGAGCAAGGTGCCGGTGTGGCAAAACGGGACGCCACAATCCATACAGCGGGCGCCTTGATCACGCAACACGTCTTCGTCGAGGTGTTCGTGAAACTCCTGCCAGTCCGCGACACGCCGCCCGGGCGCACGGTCGTCGGGAAGTTGGCGAGTGTGTTCCATGAACCCTGTCGACTTACCCATCATCTGTCTCCGATCGACGGCTACCGTTGCTCGCCTAAAACAGCCAGTTCTTCCTTGTCCATCAGCTCCAGCGCCCGCCGGTAATCGGTGGGCACCACCTTGATAAACTGACCCAACGTCCGGCCCCATGCGGTCAATACCTGGTCGGCGATGGGCGAACCAGTGAATTTGCGGTGCAATTCAATCAGGTTGCGCAGTTCCTGTTCGGACTGATCATCTTCGACTTTTTCCAACTCGACAGTACCGAGGTTGCAATTTTCGAGGACCCGACCTGCCGGGTCCCAGAGGTAGGCATATCCGCCCGACATCCCCGCCGCAAAATTGCGTCCCGTGGCTCCGAGTACGACAACGCGGCCGCCCGTCATGTATTCGCAGCCGTGATCGCCCACGCCTTCAACCACCGCGTGGGCTCCGCTGTTGCGTACGGCGAATCGCTCAGCAGCCATGCCGCGGAAAAACGCCTGGCCGGAAACGGCGCCGTAGAGCGCCACGTTACCGATGATAATCGCTTCGCTGTCCACGAAGGTGGATCCAGCCGGCGGATAAACGATCAGCCGCCCGCCAGACAAGCCCTTGCCGACATAGTCGTTGCTATCGCCGGCGATTTCGAGGGTGATGCCGCTGGCCAGCCAGGCGCCGAAACTCTGCCCAGCCGAGCCGGTGAACTTGAAGTGGATGGTATCGTCAGGCAGGCCATCAGCCCCATAACGCTTGGACACGTGATGACTGAGCATGGTGCCGGTGGCGCGATCGATGTTGTGGATGGGCAGATCGACAAGAACCGGCTCTCGCAACTCCAGCGCCGGCGAGGCTAATTCGATGAGCTTATTGTCCAGCACCTTGTCCAGCCCATGATCCTGAGCGATAGTGCATCGGACCTGCACCTTGTCGTGAGGCCTTTGGGCGGGCGTAAGGATCGGGGATAAATCCAATCCCTTGGCTTTCCAGTGGTCGATGGCGTCTTCCATTTCGAGCATGTCAACGCGGCCGATCATGTCGTCCATCTTGCTGAACCCGAGCTCCGCCATAATGCGGCGGGCGTCTTCGGCGACCATAAATAAATAGTTAACCACGTGCTCCGGCTGGCCGGTGAACTTGTGGCGCAGTCGCTCGTCCTGCGTCGCGATACCAACCGGACAGGTATTAAGGTGGCACTTTCGCATCATTATGCAGCCGAGCGTAATCAGCGGCGCGGTGGAGAACCCCATTTCTTCTGCGCCGAGCATGGCGGCAATACAGATGTCACGCCCAGTTTTAAGTTGGCCATCGGTCTGCAATACGACGCGGCTGCGCAAGTCGTTGAGCACGAGTGTCTGATGTGTCTCGGCAATGCCCAACTCCCAAGGCAGACCAGCGTGTTTGATGCTGGTCAACGGCGATGCGCCAGTCCCACCGGTATCGCCGGAAATCAGAATATGATCGGAATGGCCCTTAACCACTCCGGCCGCGATTGTGCCCACGCCAACCTCGGAAACCAGCTTCACGCTGATGCGAGCCGATGGGTTGGCGTTTTTCAGATCGAAGATCAACTGGGCCAAGTCTTCGATCGAGTAAATGTCATGGTGCGGCGGCGGGCTGATCAGGCCGACACCCGGCGTTGAGTGGCGGATCTTGGCAATGACCTTGTCCACCTTGTGGCCGGGTAATTCGCCGCCTTCACCGGGCTTGGCGCCCTGGGCGATTTTGATCTGCAACTCGTCGGCATTGGCCAGATACCAGCTGGTGACGCCGAACCGACCCGATGCCACCTGCTTAATGGCCGAACGCTTGGAATCACCGTTGGGCAGCGGTTCAAAGCGGTTGTAGTCTTCTCCGCCCTCGCCGGTGTTGCTCTTGGCGCCGATGCGGTTCATGGCCACGGCCAGCGTTTCGTGGGTTTCCTTGGAAATCGATCCGTAACTCATCGCCCCGGTGCAGAAGCGTTTGACAATTTCGGCCGCTGGCTCCACTTGCTCAATGGGGATTGACTTGCCCTGCTTGAACTTCATCAGCCCACGCAGGTAACACAGTCGCCGGGACTCGCCGTTGGCAATTTTGGCGAACTCCCAATAAGCATTTTCGTTGCCGGACCGGGCCGCGTCCTGAAGATAGGCAATGGCGCGGGGGCTCCACGCGTGCATTTCACCTTCGCGCCGCCAGTGGAACTGCCCATCGTTGGGTAGCTGTGCAAGGCTGACCGTATCACGCGTCGGATACCCCAACTCGTGGCGGCGCACCGCTTCTTGAGCCAGCACGTCCAGACCAACGCCCTTGATCCGACTGGCCGTGCCCGCAAAACAGCGATCAATCACCTGCGCGTTCAGGCCAACCGCTTCAAAAATCTGTGCACCTTTATAGCTGTGCAGTGTGGAGATACCCATCTTCGCCATGACCTTGAGCATGCCGTTGGCCGCAGCTAGCCGATAAGCGCTGACGATTCGGTCATCATCCCAGTCTTGATCCCCCAGCAAGCCGTCCTGCCTGCACTGCCACAGCACTTCGAAGGCGCAATATGGGTTGATTGCGTCTGCTCCGTAGCCAACCAGCAGGCAACAATGGTGCACTTCGCGGGCTTCGCCCGTTTCGAGAATGATGCCGATGCGGGTGCGTTGTTCGAGTTTGATCAGATGATGGTGCACAGCGCCGCAAGCGACTAGGGTTGGCAGCGGCACCCGATCGGGACCAATGGCACGATCGGATAAGATGACCAGCGAGTAGCCGTCGGTGATAGCCTGCTGGGCTTCGGCGCAAACGCGTTCGATGGCGGGCACCATCCCCGCCTCGGCATCGGCGCGATCCCAGGTAATGTCGATGGTTTTCGTTCTCCAGCCACGGTGATCCATGTGCTTCAGGGATGACAGTTGCTCGTTGGACAGGATTGGGTGGGGCACGAGCAGTCGGTGACATTGCTTTTCAGTTGTTTCTAGCAGGTTGCCTTCGGGGCCGATGTAACATTCCAGCGACATGACCACTGCTTCGCGGATTGAATCAATAGCCGGATTGGTCACCTGGGCAAAAAGTTGCTTGAAATAATCGTAGACCAGACGAGGTTTGTCGGAAAGGCACGCCAGGGCGGCGTCATTACCCATCGAGCCGATGGGATCTTTCTCGACTTTGATCATCGGCCTCAGCATGAACTCGAGCGTTTCCACGGTGTAACCGAATGCCTTCATGCGGGGCAGCAGGGGTTGCGGGTCGACACCGTGCAACTCTGTGCTGGGCTGCAATTCATCGAGCATGATCCGCTGCTCGGCCAGCCACTTGCCATAAGGACGACGGGTGGCGAATTCGTGCTTTAACTCGGCGTCGTCGATGATTCGGCCTTGCTCGAAATCGACGAGGAACATCTTGCCCGGCTGCAATCGGCCCTTGATCTTCACGTTGTCCGGATCGACGTCGAGTACGCCAACCTCGCTGGCCATGATGACCCGGTCGTCATGGGTCAGGTAGTACCGACTGGGGCGCAAACCGTTACGGTCGAGAACGGCGCCGATGTAGTGGCCGTCGGTAAACGCTATCGAGGCGGGGCCATCCCATGGCTCCTGAAGGCATGAGTGGTATTCGTAAAATGCGCGCTTGGCCTCTGAAATTGACTCATGATTCTGCCAAGCCTCGGGGATCATCATCATGATCGCTTCCTGGAGCGTACGCCCGGTAAGCAGTAAGAACTCCAAGGCGTTGTCAAACATGCCTGAATCAGAGGCGTCTGGATCGATGACCGGATATAGCTTGCGAAGGTAGTCGCCGAATAACGGACTCTGCATCACGCCTTCGCGGGCCCGCATCCAGTTCATGTTGCCACGTAAGGTATTGATCTCCCCGTTGTGACACATGAACCGATTGGGCTGAGCCCGCTCCCACGAAGGGAATGTATTGGTGCTGAAACGGGAGTGCACCATGGCCAAGTGGGTGATGTACTGTTCGTCGGCCAGGTCTGGGTAGTAGGCGAGCACCTGCTCGGCCATGAGCTGGCCCTTGTAGACGATCACCTTGCTGGACAAGCTGCACACGTAAAAGCGAAAGGCCTGCGACATCCCACTTTCACGAACCCGCATGGCCGCCTGCTGGCGAATGATGTAGAGTTGACGCTCGAAAGTATTCTGGTCGCTGCGCGCCTGCTCATCGCCGGCGCCAATAAACAATTGAACGGTAACGGGCTCGGTCTGTCGTGCAGCGGGGCCAATGTCGGCGCCAGCACCGTCCGTGGGCACTTGGCGCCATCCCAGCAATTGTTGTCCTTGGGCCACAACACAATCGGCGAGAATCTGCCTGCACTGTTGCTGCGTATCTGGGTCACGGGGCAGAAACACGTTGCCCACTGCATAAGTACCGGGCTTGGGCAACTCAATATCCAGACCCTCGCTTGCTGCTTTGACGAAAAACTCATGGGGCAATGCCGTCAGCACGCCAGCGCCGTCACCGGTATTGGCTTCACAACCACAGGCGCCGCGATGACTAAGTCGCAGCAAGACCATGATCGCGTCCGCTAGGATCTGGTGGGAGCGGCGGCCCTTAATATCCGCGACGAACCCGACGCCGCAACTATCTTTCTCATTAGACGGGTCATATAAACCGCCAGCGGGGGGATAGCCGTTTAATCGAACCTCCTGATTCATTCCCTGTCTCCAGCTATTAGTGCCGGACGCGAGGCCACATCGTCGTTGGCGTCAACGTTGGGACCGGCGTGCTCAAGAAGAAAATCAATGAACGCCCGGACTGCTGGTGTAAACACATGCGTGTTGCCGCCCCTCCTCGCATGGATAATACCCATGGGCCTCACAAGCACTGGCTCCAACTCGATGACCGCCAATGTACCGGCCGACACTTCGCGCAATACCGTCCGCCGAGGCAAGATGGCCGTAACGCCCATACCGCCCCCTTCGCTAGTCACGGTCACAGCGCTCTTGATCGTGTCAATATTGTCAAACACGTTGACCACCTCGGGCACAACACCATGCTCGCGAAGGTACCTGCGAATTCGCTGGCCAACAGGCAGTTCCGGCTCGAAGGCAACCATCGGCAAATCGTTCAATTGTGCAACGTGAATCTGATTGTCCTGGGCCAACGCGTGATTGGGTGGGCAAACAATCACCATGCGCTCATCGCGTAAAGGGATTACAGACACATCTCGCCATCGGCGGGGATAGGACAAAATGCCTACATCACAGCGACTAGCACGGACTTCGTCGTAGACCGCGTCAGGGCGCTTGTAGTTGATCGTGACCGACACGCCACCATGCATAGCCACAAAACGCTCGCGAAGTTGCTTGAGCAGGTCAATGCCTGCCGAGTAAATGGCATCGACCCGCACGTGACCGTCGAGGCGATGAAGCAGTGACACGTCGTGCTGCAACCGGTCATAGCGATCGAGCAAATCCTGACTACCATCAAGGAACTGCTTACCAGCCACCGTCAACTCCAGTGGTCTCACAGAGCGGTCCAGCAGAGGCGTACCCAGTTTCTTTTCCAGTTGGCTAACACGCTGGCTGACCGCCGACTGGGTAATGCCGTGCTCCACAGCTGCAAGGCTGAAGCTGCCATGGGAAGCGACGGAGCAGAATACCCTCAGCGTATACATTGACTAACATACTATCATAAGAACTTATTATATCAAAATCTTTAATTATAAGTATTACTTATACTCCTGGCTGTCTGCGACTACTCCCTAAAATTCTATAACTGCCTTAAAATGTTTTTCTTATAGAAACTTAAGTGTTGATATCACCAACCTGAAAGCATATCACGTAGCCTATAAATCCAAGCAGGATAGATTCGCCGCCCGGCCACAAGGCTTTCGTTCAACACCTGTGGGCAAAGCTTATGCACTTGGCTGCGGATGGCACGCAAATCGTGTAGCTGGCGTGCCCAGTATCGCCGTTCAACAAACTCAACTAGTTTGGTCCAAAGTTGCCTCTCAATGTCCTCGGCAAACTGGGCGCCTATTCGGCCGGCATGGCTACGGCACCACTGGACACGGGTCTGCGTGTTCCAAACCGTGTGCCAGGGATCAGCGGTCACTTGAGTAGCATGCTCGCGGCGGGCCAACAGGGGCTCTGGGTCGCAGCGCCAAGGGCCAATCAATGCCACCTCACCGGCGAAAATGGTGTCCTCTGCATGCCCGGTCCGCTCGTCAAAACGAAGAGCACCCAATGCCTGTTTGCGAACCATAGATGCGGACGCTACGACCATCTGCGTCATGATAATCTGTTCGAGGTTCGGACGATCCTGCATGACGGGCCAGGGCTTTCGGCCCTGATCGTCTAGGTCGTCGTGGAAGATAAAGAGGCCGCAAAACGTCCCGGCTGCCTTATTGTCAGCTTCGAGCAAGGCCAGTTGCCGAGCGATCTTCTGTTCCAACCACACGTCATCGGCATCGAGAAACGCCACATAGTTACTTGTGGCGCAGTCCAGACCCCTGTTACGCGCCTGCGAGACGTTGCACGGTTCGGAACAGATCAACTGCACGAGGCCTTGCGTCTGCTTTTCGTAGACACTGATCACTTCGTCGCTGTCATCCGTCGAATCGTCAACCACCAGAATTTGCCTGGGCACGTCGGTCTGGGCCAATACCGACTCGATTGCCTGGCCGACAAAATTACGGGCGTTGTGCGACGGAATGATGACAGACACATCAGCCATGGGATAATCATCAGATCGGGTACCGGTCCCGGAGGAGCAACAGCAAACCAGTCAAAGGTCCGAATATCGGCCCGGGCAACACCCTTAGGTCCTACCCGAGTATACACCGATAAAACCATAACCATGCACGTCACGATCGGCATTGCAACTTGGAATCGCGCTGACTTACTGCGCCAAACGCTCGAATCACTCACGGCCATGCGTGGGGGGCCGCAGATTAATTACCGGCTATGCGTCTGTGACAACAACAGCACAGACCAGACACCACAGGTTGTTGAGTCTTTTGCTAATCGACTGCCGCTGGACTACCTCGAGGAGCCCACACAGGGCAAAAGTCATGCTCTCAACCGCCTGTTGCAACACGCCCGAGATGACGGCTCCAATTGGCTGGTATTGGCCGATGACGACGTGCTGGTTGAACCGGATTGGCTGGAGGCATATGGTCGGGCTATCGAACAATACCCGGCAGCATGTTGCCTAGGCGGACCCATCTTGGCATGGCTGACCCAGCCGGTAAGTGGGCGAAAAAAGTTTCTGCTGGAACAGTATCCACTCCTGTTTGCATTGCTCGACGTCGAAAAAGATGCGCCGATGCAACCGCCACACGTAACGGCGTTCGGCGCCAACATGGCGATACGGTGTGACGCGGTGCCGAAAGATGGGTTCAACACAGACCTAGGCCCAACGCGCGGCCACCGCGTGTCGGGAGAGGAAGTGGACCTGATCAGGCGCATGATGGCTGGCTGTAGACAAGACCGCGAAGGTTGGCTGGTAGCCGGCCCGAAAGTGCGCCACTACATGCACCCGAAGCGCATGGCCACGCGTTGGTTATGGTCACGGCAAATGGCAGTGGGCAGCGAATGGGCAGTGCATCAGGGGCGACCCCGACCGGGCAAGTTCGGCGTGCCGTGGTGGACCTGGTCGCAGTTTGTCCGATGCGCTGGGCGAGCCGCCGCGCGGTGGCGCCCCTGGCCCAGCCGATCGTTCTACGATGCCCTGATCGAAGCTGCCCAATACTATGGTTACCTGCGAGCACAGCGTGACGGGTGAAACATCAAACACAGAACTCAGCGGCGACCACCCCCTGGTCAGCGTGGTGATCCCCACCTACAACTACGCTGCCTACGTGGGCCAAGCTATCGAATCGGTACTCATGCAGGATTACGAGCCCAAACAGATCATCGTGGCCGATGATGAAAGCACGGATAATACGGCCGAGATTCTCGCTGCGTACAAGGACCGCGTTGAAGTATTACACCTAGTCCACGGCGGCCCGGGCGCGGCGCGCAACGCAGGGCTGCACGCTGCAACGGGCGAACTGATCGCACTACTCGATGCCGATGATCTCTGGCTTGCGGGCAAACTGTCGCAGCAGGTCAAGGTCATGCGGCAGACACCACAAGCCGGCCTGAGTCACAGTCTTATCGAGCCTTTCGATGAAAACGGTATTTACGAGCCCTGGGTTCCCGACAAAGACGAACTGGCCCACGGCAATTGCGCGGAAAAAATCTTTCGCGTCAACAGCATTGCTACTTCCACCGTGATCATGCGCCGCGAGGCTATTCCGCAACACGGGTTTTACGAGGATATGCCCACGTCACAGGATTACGCCCTGTGGTTAGACGTGTTGTTTGGCTACCCCGCTGTTTTTATTCCACAGGTATTGGCACGCTATCGTGGCCATCCGGGGCAAGTGACCTCTAACATGCGCAAGCGCTGGCCGATTTACCAGGGACTGGCCAGATTGCGCATACTTGATCAACAGCCTGATCAAATTGACTCAGCAAATCGTCAAACTCTACGGTCGTGGGCGTTGGATCGACTGCACCAAAGCGCCTATGACCGGTACTGGCGTGGGGATTACAAATGGGCAGCGATTGGATTTTCGTTCCTGCGCCGCTATGGCCGTGAGATCCCGGCGCGGCACCGCCTGCTTGCGGCAATTCGCCGATGGCTGCCCAAGCAAGGCCCGTCTCAGGCCAACGAGGGCAATGCGATGGGTAGCCGCACGCCCCAATGACCGGACGAACTGCTGTGCCCCGATCGAACGTACATACTGACTCTGGGCAATAATATGAGCGTACTGGTGGCCGCAGACAATTGGAATTGGCCGATGAATACGGCAGTACATGGCAATGACAGCATCAGCGTGGTTATCCCTTGCTACAACGGGATGCCATATCTGTGCGATGCCCTGGCAAGTACGCTGAACCAAACGCACCGACCGGTCCAGATTATCGTCGTGGATGATGGCTCTACTGATGACAGTGCCGCATGCGTGCGCGATCATGCGCAAAGGCATACGGATCGTGGCCTTAAGCTGATCTGTCAGGCCAACGCCGGCGAATCCGCGGCCCGCAATCGCGGCATCGCCGCAGCTGCAGGGCGGTGGGTGGCCCAACTCGATGCCGATGACTGGTGGGAGCCGACAAAGCTCGAAAAGCAACTGGCTGCAGCCGCTCGTGCTGGCGGTGATTGCGTGCTGGTCCATAGCGGCCAGATCACACACCACCACGATGGGCGAGCTGAAGCGTTGCCAATGCAACGCGCCGGCGAGCGCGTCGGCTGGTGCACGGAAAAGCTCATCGAACCAGTGGCGCTCTCGCACTCATCCGTGATGATGCGCCGCGATGCGTTAAATGATGCGGGCGGCTACGACAGCAATCTTAAACATGCCGTGGACATCGACGTTTATTTAAAGCTCAGTATCGTAGGCACGTTCGCGGTCGCCAATGAGCATCTAACCCACTACCGGCTACACGAAGCCCAAACCAGTTGGAACTATAAAGTCGAGCAGGTCCAACATTGTCACGACGTGATCTGGCGGTTTTTCGAGAGCCACCCGGACATGGCTGAGCAAATCGGGCGCGATCACATTCGCCAGTCGCTTGCCCAGCTGGTTTCCACGAATCTGGAAAGCTTCTATTGGAGCCGACGACTCGACGAATTTCGTCGACTGCTTGATTTCGCGCGGCAACATTACGACGACGACCCGACTATCATCGCCTGGCAATCGCGGGCGTGTCTGCCCAACTGGCTGATCCGCATCAAGGACCGGGTCTTGGCCAAACACGGCCGCCGAACCGGACAAGACTAATGCAACTGACGATGGCCATTTGCACCTATAAACGACCGCAGATGCTGCAGCGGACGCTCACATCACTTTGTGACTGCGAGGCTGCAGGCAACGCATGGGAATTACTCCTCGTTGACAACGCAGGCAACCGGGAGATTGAAGCGATAGCAGAGCAATTCACCGATAGGTTGCCGGTGCGCTACGCCGTGGAGCCGCAACTAGGCACCAGCCATGCGCGTAATCTTGCTGTCCGATTGGCCAAGGCACCGGTGGTGTTGTTTACCGATGACGATGTGACCTTTGATCGTCATTGGTTGCAACGCATGAACGCAGCTATTTCTGAGCATGACCAGTACGCATTCTGGGGCGGGCGTGTTGAGCCGGTATGGAACCGCTCACCGCCCCCCTGGTTCGAGCCGCGGCTATGCCCGATGCTGGCCGACATGGTCGTGCGTTACCAGCGAGGCGAACAGCCACGCCCGTGGCAGGCACGGAGAGATCCGCCTTTTTACACCGCCAACCTGGCCATGCGTGTCGAGGCGATTAACCGAGCAGGCGGCTTTGACACACGCGTCGGCCACCGTGGCTCGACACGCATGGGCATGGAAGACAGCCTGATGATCCAGGCGATCGTCAAACAACAGGGCCAGGGCTGGTACGCCGCCGATGCAATCGTTCATCATCCGGTGCAAACGCAGCGGCTGACCAAGAAAGACGCCCGTCACTTCGCCTGGCGGCAAGGCTGGCTCAGCGCTCACATGCACAAGGACGGCGGCCAGCGGCGTGTGCCCCTGTGGTTCTATCGCGCAGCGTCGGGGAAACTGATCGGCGGTGCTTGTCGATGGCTGAGCGGCAGCGTCACCGCTAATGCGGGCCTCGCGTTTGCCGGCCAATTCATCGCTATCAATAACTCCTCAAAAATCTGGCACGCGGCGAGACCTAATTTAAGATGACCGCCCATACCCACCAACCAGACGTGGCCGTAATCATCCCAACGCACAATCGCGCTGCTTACTTGAGGGCAGCAATTGATTCGGTCATGAGACAACAATTTGACGGGCGCATTGAAATTATCGTTGTAGATGACGGTTCTGTGGATAATACCGCAGAGGTAGCCAAGTCTTACGCCGAGCAACATTCGAATCAGAAAAGCGTAACCCGCTTCCTGCGCCAGAAAAACCAGGGGCAGGCGGTGGCGCGGAACGCTGCGATCAAAACTGCAACCGCGCCGTTTATCGCCTTTCTCGACGATGACGACCTATTCGAGCCCAACAAACTACAACAACAATTGGACGTGATGCGCACCGAACCGCAAGTGGGCCTGGTGCACACTTCATTCCGGTATATCGACTCGGCGGGACAATTCATGCACGGAGCAGACTCGTCACCGCAGCGGCCGGACAATCCGTGTACGGGCTGGTGCGCCGATACACTGCTTAACGAGATGCAGGTGATTTTTTCTACAGTGATGGTGCGCCACGATGTTCTGGCCGAGGCTGCAGCGGCCGAGCCGCATGGCCAACCGTTCGATCCCGAACTTGTCCGGGCGCAGGACTACGATTTGACATTGCGTATCGCTCGGCTGAGCCAGTTTGCGTACATCGACACCGCGCAACTTCGGTACCGGTTCCACGCCGGGAACAACGCAATGGCGCCGGCCAACCTCAAGCACACCTTCAGCTATCACTGTCGGGTGCAGATCGATTTCGCTCGTCGTTACGGGCATGAACTGGGGGTCAATGAGGCCGATGCTCGCCGCCGCGCCGCCACGTTCCTGCTGGGCCGGGCGCAGGCATTGTTCTGGCAACGTCAGCTCATGGCGGCCAAACAACTGTGTGAACTGGCCAAAGACCTGGACTTCTTCGACGATAACTTCGCCAAAGTCGAGCAGAAAGCTTCACGTCCGGCTTGGCTCTACAAATTCAAAGACGGTATGGATCGGTTGATCGGACGAGGCTGAGGCTATGTCCCGTCCCGCGCCAAACGTTCGTACACCGCCAAGGTCTGCTGGGCGCAGTTGCGCCAACTGAATTGCGGGCTGACAGAATGCGACCTGCCGCGCGCTATCAAGTTTGACGCCAAGGCAGTATCACTCAACACCTTTTCCATGGCCTGGGCCAGCCCCTCGTCATCGTTCGGATCAACCAATAGGCCCGCATCAGCAACCACCTCCCCCAACGCGCCGGACCGGGCCGCAATCGCGGGCACGCCGTGGACCATGGCCTCCAATACCGGCATGCCGAATCCCTCGTACAACGACGGAAGTACAAACAAACTCGCACCTGCATACAAACCGCGAAGCTGCTCGCTGCCCAGGTATCCGGTCCAGCGCAACATAGCAGAAATGCCCAGTGTGCCCGCCAACGCCTTAAGCCGGTCGTACTCATCGGTGTCATTGGCGCCGGCCAACACGAGCGGTGGACATTCAGGCATCCTGCCGCATAACTGCGCGTAGGCCCGCAAAAGAACTCCTATGTTTTTTCGCGCGACGACTGAGCCGACGAACAGCACATATCGCCCCTCCAGACCAAACTGCTGCTTGGTCTGCTCAATGAGCCGTGGCGATGCCGGCCCAAGGCCATCAAGGTTGGCGCCCTGGTAGATGGCCTGCACACGCGACTCATCAAAGTTGAACTCAAGGGCGTCGCGCCTAGTACACCGCGAGACGGCAATCACGTAGTCGGCACGATCGAGCGTCCGCTGTACCACCTGCCGCGCTACGGCCTGCTGATCGGGCCCGTCGAGTTGAAATTTCGTCTCGGCCAGATCGTGATAAGTCACCACCTGTGCGGCTTTCCGCTTCGGGGGAAGATAGTGGTTGGGCCCGTGGAACACATCGATGCCGTGTCGGGCAATAGCGCGGGGCAACAGGTACCGGTCAAACACGCGGAAATAGCGTTTGTAAAAAAAATCCGCTGCCGGAACAGGTACTTTGTGAAACTGCGGCACGTCCGGACAGAAACGCAACTGGCTGGCGTCACCCGGCCGCTTACGATAAAAGAGAAAATACTCGTTCTGCCGGTCGATAGCCGCCAAATGTTTGAGTAGATTAATCACGTGCCACCCGATCCCGGATGGCCTGTGGGTTAACACGTTGGTAAAGATGCCGATGCGCAAGATGCTTATTCTTTCGGACGAAAGCCGTGCCGCATCTTGATCCTGCCTACAGCCGCCGCCGTACACTCCCGCGTCGCGGCTGCTTCCGATAACCTGCTCATGCGGAGCTTCGACGCAAAAGTATAGGACGGTTGCGCACCGATGGCATTACTGATTCTGGCCGCTATTGCACTAGGCCCAGCCGATACGGTTGCTGATGGTGCGCAACGGGGGCATTTCAGCATCCGGTCGAACTGGTCGAAAAGCTTGCATAGACTGCTCTGATTCGGTGAGACTCAACACTGGGTAATTATCGGAACGCGCAGCATACGATGCGCGGCGACCTCAACACATGGAACTTGGCTGGTTATTCACGCATGTGGCCGCGCTGGCAGGAATCCTCTTCGGATGGTTCAACCCGCTGTTTGGGCTGATGGTGTACTACGGGTTCGCCGTTATTCGCCCGCTGCACCTGTGGCACTGGAACCATTGGCCGTTTCCGCGGTTGAGTTTCTATGTGGCGTTGGCCACGCTGGTCGGCTGGGCCGGCAGTGGGTTCGGCAAGTTCGACGGGCTGCGATCGATCCGGTTGCCGATGATCGGCCTGTGCGTCTATCTGCTGGCCGGCACTGCGGCGTGGCAGATGACCTCGGTCAACTACGAGCGGGCCTGGGGCTTTCTGAGCCTCCAGTTAAAGATCGGGCTCATGGCCCTAGTCACCGTCACGCTGATCCGCAACGCCAAAGGCATACACGGCTTTGTTTACTTGATCACTGCCGTGCTCGGTTACCTGGCGTGGGTATTTAACAGCTCGTACTACTTTGATAATTGGAACAGCGTGTATTGGGTCGGCTTCGGGGGCGTGGATAACAACGGAATCGCCATGACCATGGTGATGGGCATACCACTGGCGTTTTTCATCGCTATTGCCTCCAAGAAAAGGTGGGTTAAGCTGCTGTGTCTAGCGGCAGTGGCCATGGAAGTACACGTCGTACTGTTTAGCTTCTCGCGCAGCGGACAACTCGGTTTGGTGCTGATGGGCATTACCATGTTCATCGTTGCCATGCTCATGTTGCCACGAAAGGGCGTCACGATCTGCCTGGCGATCATGTTCTTGATTTTTGGACTGCATTTCGCTGGCGAGCAGGTGCGCGAGCGGTTTATGACCATCTTTCTGGACACCGAGCAGCGTGACAACTCAGCCCAGAGCCGTTTCCTGGCCTGGAGCGCTGCCTGGCAATGCATGCTGGACTACCCATTGGGCGTCGGGCCGCGAAACTTCAATATGCTGGCACCACGATACGGCCTAGCAGGACAAAAGAGCGCGCACAACCTGTTTCTCCAGACCGGGGCTGACTACGGCTTCATTGGCATGTTTGGCTTGGCGGTCTTTTACTTGGGGACGATGTACAAGACCTTCACAATGGCGGCGACCCAAACCGCCAAGCGACTGGGTTGGCCGCGATATTACGGGCACATGGTCTGTATCAGCCTCGGCGGGTTTCTCGTTTGCAGTACGTTCATCGGCATGGAATCAGTGGAAACAGGCTTTATCATCAGCCTGCTGGGACTGTGCACCGTGGCGTATGTTGACCGTGTCGCCCAGGATACACCGCCCCGTCAGGCGACGCCCGAACCCAAAGACATTCCTGCGCCAAACGAGAGTAAGCCACTGCCTGCGTAGACTTCTGGCGATTAGTCCGCCACGGCTACAGTTGCTCGATCAATTCACGCAACTGGTCTAGCGTTTCATCACGCACCAGGTAATGTCGCAAGAAATGGTTGAACGCGTATCCGCTGCCGCCACCCAGAAAATACTCATCGCCGAATGGCTGGGGCCGAGGTTCGGCCGCGGCGAACATGAACTGATAGGCGGTCTGCTCACGCGTCCAATACCCGAACCATATGCTCATCCTATCCCGCCGGTCGCGATAGGCATGGCCCTTGGACCATTGGAAATAACGCTCGGCAATATCCAAATCCAATTGCGATGGCTCGAAAGCGAGCAGCCCTGAGTTGAAAAGCCAATACGCCAGCTCATAGGTATGGTTGCTGCTGGCGACCTGCGGTAACAGTTGATTGAATGACCGGCGAAGCTGGGGCGTCACTGTCACGGCCTCGTCCTGGCGATCGTGCATGTACAACGGTGTGTGTTCTCGACCACGGACCCATTGCAGTAGCTGTCGCGGCGGCATAAAAAAAGCGGTGTCCGGGTCGAGCACGATTACATTTTCACATCGCGCAGCAGCGATGGGATGCAGCACTTTACAGATCAACGGAAACCGGCCACCGTGGTAAAGACTTGCTGTCGCTGGCCGCATTGCGATCGCCTGTTCGATCACAGGCACCCGGGCGGGCCAAGCGAGCCAGCCACAATTGGGTACATGACGTTGCACCCACTGACGGTCCGACGGCGAAAGCGTGCCGTCATCGCTGACCATCACCGCCAATCGATCCGGCTCAAATCGAAGCAGCGACTTGAGCGCCAACACGCCCAATGCCAAATCGCGCCGACATAACAGCATGTGTACCTCGGCATCGGCTCGGTGCGGATCGGCGGCCGGGAAGGGGCGTGTGGCATCAAGATGGCGCAACGCGTTTTGAATCCGTCGCTGATCCAACCAGCAGCGCAGACGATCCGGTAACCATTGCGAACGCCGTGTCACCTGCCATGCTCCATATACTTGATGCCGTGGCACATCAATATCCCTTATCGGCACATCACTTTCTTCTGACGACTACGCCTCTGCCGGTCACAGCCGAACGGGTGCTGAACACCGCACAATCGATTGGCCGATAGAGGCAACATCCGCCGTCGATATACTCTTGGCCCGACCACTGCGACCGACCATCATGAACGATACCCGCCCCGTGATAGCCCAAGTGCTGCATAAGCTGTATATCGCCGGTGCAGAAGTGCTGGCCGCAGGCCTGGCCCGAAAGTTGGTTGACCGATATCGCTTTGTTTTTTTATGCCTCGACGAAATCGGGCCGTTGGGCGAACAGCTGGCCGGGGAGGGATTTGACGTACTGCATTTGCACCGCCAGCCCGGCGTGGATTGGCCAATCGCTTGGCGCCTAGGCCGGAGGATCAAACAGTATGGCGTTGACCTGCTGCACGCCCATCAATACACGCCCTTTTTCTGGTCTGCACTGTCCCGCCTGCCCCGGGCCCAACCGCCGATTATTTTCACCGAGCACGGACGACACTACCCCGATCAGCGTAAAGTCAAACGCGTCTTGGCCAACAAAGTATTGTTGCGCGGCGGTGATTGTGTGATAGCCGTAGGCCAGTTCGTTAAGCAGGCACTGGTCCATAACGAAGGTATCGCCGATCAGCGGATCGAGGTGATTTACAATGGCGTCGACCCGGCGCCGTTGGACGCCCAACAGGCTGTCAAGGCGCGGGTGGAGGTCCGCGATGAATTCAACCTGGCGACCGATCAGCCGGTGGTGCTACAAGTTGCCCGCTTTCACCCGGTCAAGGACCACGCCACGTCGATCCGCGCCTTTGCGCACATGACTTCGCAAATACCCAATGCCTGCCTGTTGCTGGCCGGCGAAGGCCAGAAACGCAGCGAATCGCAGGCATTGGCAAAGCAGCTCGGCGTGGCCAACGGTGTGCGGTTTCTTGGTGAGCGTGACGACGTGTCCCGGCTGATGGCGGCTGCGGACCTGTTTGTACTCAGCAGCCTCTCGGAAGGCATTTCCCTGACCCTGCTGGAGGCAATGGCGGCCCAGCTGCCCATCGCGGCGACTGATGTAGGCGGCAATCGGGAGGTGATCGCCGGCGGCGAAAGCGGATTGCTGTCGCCACGCGGTGATGATCGCGCACTGTCTACAAACCTGGTGGCCCTGCTAGACGACCGTGACCGCCGAGCGGCCATGGGCAGGGCCGGGCGACAACGCTTACTGGAACATTTCACGCAGCAACAAATGCACGATCAATACGCCGGTCTGTTTGAGCGGCTGATTGGCCGATACTCGAACGTCTCTGCATCCCAGCGCAGGAGTCCGCCATGAAACGGTTGTTGCTGATAATTTCTTCGGCACTCGTGATCGTGCCAATTGCTTGTGGCAGATCACAACTCGATCCCGATCCCTTCGCGGCATTCACCCGGGCTTGGCGGGAAAATCCTGTTTGGCACGACGGCCAAGCGGAGTTGGCCGTCTATGAAGCCACGCGAGAAATCTACGGCCAATCGCGACGTTACACCGCACGCTTGTATACCAACAAGGAACTGGCAGACAAACAGACGAAAACCAAAAGCGCCACTGGTCGCGGTCGCGAAGTGTTCAAACATCACATGCGAGAAGACATCGCCACACAAAACTACACCATTCACTACTCCACGATGTGTTACGTCGGTACAACTGATCTCAAGAGCCTCAAGATCGACATGGGCTCTCAGGAGGACTGCGGCGCCACGTTCAAGCAATTTGTCAACCACGCAGGCACATGCCAGTGGTATCAGTTTTCGTACTTTCCCAACGAAGGACGCCGCTCTGGACAGTACCTACCAACGAAAAACTTTGTGTTTCAGGACGCGTTAAGCTTGGTGCTTCGGGGCTATCCGTTTGATGCCCCGACGGATCTATCGCTAATGGTGGTGCCGGATCAAACATCCAGCCTCGCCAGCAGGCCACGGCCGCAAGCGGGCACCGTTAAATATGTCGGTTTTGAAACGCTCAAACTGCCGGTAGGCCAAGTAGACACGCACCATGTGACTTTCAATTACAACCTAAGCGTTGCGTTGCAAGGCGGGGAGGGGAAACCACCGATACATCACTACTGGTTCGCCGCCGAGCAATCCGCACCGTGGTTACCCGTTATGGTCCGATACGAAGGTCCAGAAGGCACCAGCTACAAGCTACGCGGACTTCGACGCTGGGCATACTGGAAACCGTAAAATAACCCCGGATCTGTCGCTCTGCAGTTAACTGTTTTATAGGGCAACCCTCGAAGTCGACAATGCCTGTGCGATCCGTCCCATACATTGTTTGCCTAATCATCGCGATGCTATCCGCGCAGGCTGGAGGGCGTAGCGTCCAGGCGCAGGTTCAGGACCTGATCCGCGGCCACGACCTGGGCAACGCAGTCACAGCAATCTACATTTTTGATCTAAACGATAAAACGGAATTGGCCTCGATCAATGCAGATCTACAGATGCTTCCAGCCAGCAACATGAAGCTGATTACCTCGGCCGCTGCGCTGGAGATTTTCGGGACAGACTTCAAGTTCGCCACGCAACTACACTTGATCGGTGCCGCTGACTGGACAAGCCGCAGTGCCACAGACAAGTCCAACCCGTCGCCTGCGGGCACTGCATTGGTGGTGCGAGGAGATGGCGACCCAGCGTTCGGTGATCCAAAAGTGCTCAAAGAGCATGGGCTCGCCCCTGAGCAACTGCTTCAGGAATGGGTCAGCGTGGTCAAGAAGGCCGGCGTGGCCGATGTCAGTCAGCTTCTTGTTGACGACCGGGTCTTCGACAGGCAGTTCGTCCACCCATCTTGGCCCCAGGATCAATTGACGAAACACTATTGCGCTCAGGTGGCTGGCATCAATTTTCACAACAACGTGGTTCACATTTACCCGCGGCCGCGCAAGCTCGGCAATACACCGCGTATCTTGCTGCGACCGATTTCCCCGTTTGTGCAGACCAGCAACTTCGCAGTCACGGCCGCCAAGGATAGCTTCTGGATTGATCGTAAGATGGGTACCAACCTTTTCAAGTTCGGCGGCGGCGTGACCTCCAGGCGCAACGAGCCGCTGCAGGTCACCGTGCATGACCCGCCAATTTATTTTGCCCATCTGCTTGCGGACCGCCTGGGTAAAGCCGGTATCCCGGTAGCTGAAACACGCCGTGTTCGCAACGGTGAAATCCTTCCGGACGGTCGAGTACTTTACGAAGCACAGACGACGCTGCACGAGGTACTAACCCGCTGCAACCGCCAATCGCAGAACCTTTACGCCGAGGCACTGCTCAAACGCATGGGCCGGGCGTACACCGGCACTGCCGGCACCTGGAGCAACGGGGCTTCGGCTGTCCGCCACTTTTTGGGTAAGCGACTAGGCATTACTGCGGCGGTGATCAGCATTGCCGACGGCAGCGGGCTGAGCCGAGACAACCGCGTGACTCCACGCCTCATCGTCAGGTTACTGCAAAACATGTACGCAGACCGCAAGCTCGGGTACGACTACATGCAGACCTTGGCGGTGGGAGGCGAAACCGGCACGCTCAGGAGGAGGTTCCTCGGACCGTTATCCGGAAAAGTGTACGCCAAAAGTGGCTACATCAGCGGAGTAAGTGCCCTAAGCGGCTACCTTGTCCGGCCTGGCGTCAAGGATGGCTCGTCATACCATGTGATCGCCTTCAGTTTGGTATTCAACGAAATCAACAAGCAAGTACCGATCTCAACGATAAAGGCCGTTCAGGAAAGAATCGTGGCCTTAGTTGATCAGGCCTATCAACCAATCGAGATGGCTGCGCCGTAACCGGCTGGGCGGTGCGTGGAGCCGGCAATTACTCTGCTGATCTGATTCGCAAGTCTCCCTTGCGGATCAAGGCACCAATCCCTCGGTGTTTTCTTTTCACTCGCAGGCTGTCCTGACAGCAAGTTCACGGGCTCACAGACACCTCTTTCTGAGTATACAATCGAGTCGATGCCGGAATTACCTGAAGTCGAGCGTGTCCGTCGCACCCTGATGGCAACAGTTGTGGGTAAAACGGTATCCTCGCGGCATATCCGCAGGCGAGATGTCGTACATGGGTCCGCAAAGCCAAAAGCGCTGCTTGTCGGCAAGCGTATTGAACACATCGATCGGCATGGCAAACAGTTGTGCCTGATTTCCGCAGGTGATCAGGCTTGCGTGTGCGTCCACCTTGGTATGACGGGTTCATTGCGATTTTTTCGCCAGAGAGAAAAAAGAATCGTTCCGGATGATCATTGCCACGTCACTTGGCGCTTTGAGTGTGGCGGCCAACTGGTCTTCCGTGATCCTCGCCGGTTTGGTGGCCTGTGGACGTTTACTCGCCAAGAAGATCTTTGGCTGCAGCGATGGAAAAATCTTGGACCAGATGCCACAACTATCACAACTAAAGAACTTTACGAAAAACTGACACGTACAAACCGCGCTATAAAAAGCGCCTTGCTAGACCAACATGTTGTAGCCGGCCTGGGCAACATCTACGTAGACGAGCTACTGTTTGCCTGTCGAGTCTGTCCACTGGATCCAGCTGCAGCCTTAACCAAGGCTTGTGCACAACGGATGGTCCGCGGTATGCGCCGAATACTTGAGCGGGCTGTAACTGCCGGGGGGTCAACTCTGAGGGATTATGTGGACGGTAACGGTCGCCAAGGAAGTTTTCAGTTGCTTCACCAAGTTTACGGGCGTGGGGGCAAACCATGTAAAAAATGCCGGCGATTGCTTTCAATATGCCGGATAGCTGGCAGGACAACGGTGTTTTGCTTGTATTGCCAAGGCACAAATTTATTAACTGTCAAGAATTAGTATTTAAATATTAATCGTAATATATCTCTATCGAATTTGTGGATAATTTTATATTTTATGATGTAATATGATATATAATAAAAGTTTATATTTTATGATGCGTGGTGGATATTCTGTCGGTTGCAGGTTGGTTGGCGACTAGTTGATGGGGCAAAACTTTTGGTAGCGAAAGGTAGCGAGGGAGGATTGGGGTTAGGGCCCGAAAGAAGGTTGTTGGTGAACACAAAAACAACAGTTTTTCCACACACTTTACTCAGAGTTGTGCTCTTGGTTCAATGGGTCACTTAAGTTGGGCTGTGTCCTTCGGTGTCGAGGATCCGCCGCTCGAGTTGTTCGATTTGCTTGGAAAAATCTGGCACTTCTTTGAGGTGTTTCTCGACAGTACGGGTAGCGTACATGACAGTCGTGTGGTCACGCCCGCCAAAATAGCCACCGATCTCTTCTAGGCTAAAGTGTGTGTGTCGTCTAGCCAGCCACATGCACACCTGCCGAGGCCAAGTAATGGACTTGTGCCGTCGCTTTGATTGCAGATCGTTGAGCCGCACGTTGTAGTACCCGGTAACCGCGTTGATGACCTGCTGTAAGGAGATTTGTGTAGATCGATTGTCGCCAGCGTGTTCGCCCATCACTTCCTGGGCCAAGGCCAGATTGATTGGACAATTTCGCAGTGCGGTATGTCCTTGCAGTGTGGTAATCGCGCCTTCCAGTTCGCGTGCGTTGCTGTCAATGCGTGTGGCGATGTAGGAAACCACATCATCGGGCATTTTCAGGCCGCGCAACGCTGCCTTGGCGCGCACGATCGCAATCCGCGTCTCAAACACCGGCTTGGCCACCGGGGCCACTAGGCCCCACTGGAACCGGCTGATCAGACGATCCTCAAGTTGAGGAATCTCCCGTGGCGGTGAATCACTGGAAAGAACAATCTGTCGATTGAGTTGATACAACTCGTTGAAGGTGTGAAAAAATTCCTCCTGCGTCCGCTCCCGGTTGGCCAGAAAGTGGATGTCGTCAATCACCAGCAGGTCCACATGCCGATAGCGGTGGCGAAACTGGGTCATTTGGCCGTGCTGTACGCAATCAATAAACTGGTTGACAAATGAATCACAGGACAAATAACAGATATGCGTTTTGGGATCGGATTCAAGCACCGATTGGCAAATTGCCTGCAGCAGGTGTGTTTTACCCAAACCCACACCACCGTGGATGAACAACGGGTTGTAGGTGGTGCCTGGTTGGTTGGCGACCGCCACGGCTGCGGAGTGGGCCAACGCGTTCTCTGGGCCGGTGACGAAGTTGTCGAAGCTGTAGTCGGGGCTGATGACGATCTGGTCGAAAGGGCAATCGCCATCGCGGGACGCTTGCTGTGACACATGCCCGGCGGCGGACTCCTCGAGCGGAATCCACTTGGCGGTGACCGATGAACGCGCTGCGGGCTTTGTTGCCACCGCGTCCGGTTGGCTTTGCGGCAGGCTGTTGATGAATCGTACCGCCACCAACGCCCCGGTTACCACTTGCGCCGCATCGGAGAACTGGCGGACACAGCGTTTTTCCAAGTAGTTCCTTTGCACGCTATTGTGGGCATGAACCGTGAGCAGGCCACCATCGATTTCACTGGGTTGCAACTGTTCGAACCATTGTCGGCAGATCGATGCATGATGCTGGTGCAAATAACCCATGATGTCGCGCCAGAGCGCGGTTTCGACTTGGCTCATCGTGATTTAATTTTCCACTGTTCTCAAACGTAACGCAGTCGTTATGCAGGATGCCCCGCACCCACCCGACCGATGCTGTGATCAGAGGCTAATGTGACCATTGTCGCCTGTCAATGGCCGCCGCAATGGCGAGATAACAATACTTGCCGGCCTGGGCCGCAGGGCGCGTAGGGCATCACTTGCCATGTCCCACAAGGCCACACACGGTTCGTGCTGGTTAATGGCCAGTGACGTCAAGATATTGCGATCTTTAAAGACGAGGATGGCAAAAGGGTGCCACTAATGGGGTAGGGTGCGTTTTTAGTCACACGGGTGGCGAGCGGCGATCGCCAACAGATAGAACATATCTTAGTGCGTACCAATGTCTTACTGGTGGCGCCCGAGTTGCTACAGGCGATCTAATCCAACGATCGTGAGCAGTTACAATGACCCCGGCTCTCACCGGCGACGAGCACCAATACATGGCCGATACCCAACACTACGACCTAATGATGATCGGCGGCGGACCAGCCGGCTATGTTGGCGCTATCCGGGCGGCCCAACTTGGGCTCAACGTCGCCTGTGTGGAATTGGACCAACTAGGCGGCACCTGCCTCAACTGGGGCTGCATCCCCACCAAGGCCTTGCTCTCCACGGCCGAGTTCTACGACAAGCTCAATCATGAGGCTGGCCAATGGGGCATAGTCGCTGGCGAAGTTCACCATGATTGGCCGAAACTCATTGCCCGGTCGCGCGCCGTGGCTGGAAATCTCAACAAGGGCATTCACGCCCTGTTTAAGAAAAACAAAATTACTCACATCAAGGGCCGAGCGAAGATCGTCGCCGCCGGGCCGCCGGGTAGAATCGAAATCCGTGACGAAGCGGGCGCCATGACGAACACGCTTGAGGCCGACCACATCATCATTGCAACTGGTGCGAGGCCACGCGCTTTGCCGGGCATCGCGTTCGACGGCAATCGCGTCATCGGCTCCAAAGAGGCCATGGCCTTGTCGCAGCAACCCGAAAAATTGTTGATCGTTGGCGCCGGGGCTATCGGTATGGAGTTCGCCTATATCTACAACGCCTTTGGCACCGGGGTCGTCATCGTCGAAATGCTCGACCGCCTGTTGCCCACTGAGGATGAAGAGGTCAGCGCCGCGATCGAAAAAGCCTGGCGAAGAAGAAAGATCGAGTACCACGTCGCCACCAAAACTCTATCAGCCAACACGACCACTTCGGGTATTGAATTGACCATCGCGCCTGTCAGTGACGAGGCGCAAACGCAAATCATTACCGGCGACAAGGTCCTGATCGCTGCGGGCGTGCAGGGCAACCACAACAACCTGCTCGACGATTCAGTGGACGTCGAGATCAAAAACGGGCACATCAAAGTAGACCGCGGCGACTATAGGACTGCCTCGCCCGGCATCTACGCCGTGGGTGACGTGATTGGTCCGCCTTGGTTGGCCCATGTTGCCAGCGAAGAGGCGATCGTCTGCGTTGAAAACATTGCCGGCCTATCACCGCAGGCGATCGACTACAACTCCATTCCTGCCTGTACTTTCTGCCGCCCCCAAGTTGCCAGCCTTGGCCTAACGGAACAGGCATGTGATGCAAAAGATCAGGACTATAAAGTGAGCAAGTTTCCCTTCCAGGCGTCGGGCAAAGCCCAGGCTGTTGGCGCCACGCAAGGTTTTGTAAAAATAATATCAGACGAATCCAGTGGCGAGATCCTCGGTGTTCATATGATCGGCGAGAATGTTACCGAGTTGCTCGCAGAGATGTGTTTGGCCAAGCAACTTAAAGCCACTGCCGCCGAAGTTGTTGCCACAATGCACGCCCACCCCACCTTCAGCGAGGCGATTCATGAAGCGTCGCTTGGTCTTGAAAGCGGGATGATTCATTTTTAATAGACTGTGACTTTTGACCTACAATGTCGAATATTTTTGACATTGCGAAATGGCTTGAGAGCTGGAAGCGACTATTTTAAGCACGCGATTAAAATCTGTTATTGCTCGCCGCCTTGGCCGCGGCTTTACTCTCATCGAGTTGCTGGTGGTCATTTCCATCATCGCCGTGTTGATCGCGATTCTTTTGCCTACGATGCGGCTTGCCCGGCGTAACGTGCTGTTGATGACCTGCTTGAGCAACCAGCGACAGATAGGCGTCGGACTAGGGTCGTACGTGACGGATTCGAACGGCCGATACCCCAAGCAACCGTGGACCTACGGAGAGTGGAATGCCAATTGGGCCACGGTGGATAACCGGGAAAACCTTGTCCGTATCGCCGGCGGCCAGGCAGGCCAACTGTACTATTGCCCGCTGGACGATCATGGGGGGCCGGAGTACAACGTTGCGCCGTATGATTCGATGGAGTACGGTGACCAGTTCCGTATTGGCACCTACGGCGGTGGCATCAACGTCCACGCCGTGCCTTACCACCTGTTTTTTCTTTACGAAACCGGCTTTTCCAATTCGGGCAACTTCAATGGCGAGGCGCCCATCGAGCCGTTTCAGCCGCAAACAGCCCTGGTCAGTGATGGTAACTATAAAGAGTGGGGCCCGTGGTGGGACCCGATCAATCCCGGTCACACCGTCTATGGCGGCAAATCCGGTCCCAGCCCACACGTCGATACCAATGTCCTCTACGGTGACGGCCATTGCGAGACCCACAAGGCTCCGCTCGAGCATTACGTCGGCCATGGGTTTTCTGGGGACATACTGCCTTACTGAACGCGGTGGCTCCCACTGGCCATGTCGCGTAGTCGCCATTAACATCAGCCCATGAGCACGTACCTGTGCAGAAGGAGAATATCATGGCACTGACCCCCTCGACCATGCTCGAACTGGGCACGCCGGCGCCCGCGTTTTCGCTGTCCAATACCGAAGGCGACACCGTATCCTTGGCCAATTTCGCCGATGCCAAGGCCCTGTTGGTCATATTCATGTGCAACCACTGTCCATTCGTCCTGCACGTGGCCGACGAGTTGGCCAAACTGGGCAAACAGTACCAGGCGCAAGGGGTGGCCGTGGCCGCCATCAACAGCAACGATGTAGCCAACCACCCTGAAGACGCCCCGGACAAAATGAAGCAGGGAAAGGCGCAGCACGGGTATACATTCGACTATCTGTACGATGAGACCCAGCAGACCGCCCGGGCCTTTCGTGCCGCGTGCACACCGGATTTTTACCTGTTCGACGGCGCCCGCAAGTTGGTTTACCGCGGCCAGATGGACGATAGCCGGCCCGACAACGGCATCCCCGTTTCTGGCTTGGACCTGCGTGCTGCGATGGATGCGGTGCTGGCCGGTCAATCCGTACCCGCCGATCAGAAACCGTCTATGGGCTGCAATATCAAGTGGGCCACCGGACGCGAGCCGGCATACGTCACCGCCTGACCAATCACGTGGAATTTGAATTCCAAACGATTATTTTCATCGGCCTGCTGATTGGCCTCGGCACGATGCTTCAAAGTGCAGTTGGTTTTGGGGGCGGAACGTTCGCCGTGCCGTTGCTCATATGGCTTGACGTGCCCCTGCCGGCGGCCATCACGCTTGTACTTATAGCAGTAGCCTGGCAGACTGGTTGGAATAGTTACCAGTATCGCCAAGAGATTGTCTGGAGCCGAGTTTTTCCAATATTCAGCCTAAGGACCATATTTCTTCCCTTGGGTATTTGGTTGCTTGGCCACCTTAATGCTGCTGGGCAGGATGTGATTAAGCAAGTTGTCGGCGCTATTTTGCTATTGATCGTGATATCACAATGGACGTTGAGGGTTCAGCCTCGCGCACGCCTGCATCCAGGCTGGACGTTTTTGGCCGGCTCAAGCAGTGGGGTGCTGGCTGGCTTGGTGGGAAGTGGTGGCCCGCCAATAGCCCTGTGGGCGGCGGCTCAACAATGGACTTCCCGTCAGATGCGAGCAAGTCTGTGGATTTCCTTGTTGCTTACACTTCCGGTAAACATCGGCCTGCTCATCTACAAGTTTGGTGATTCAGTGTGGTCTGCCGTTGGTTTGAGTGTTGCCTTTATACCTTTAGTCATGGGTGGCTCGGCGATTGGCGTCAGAATCGGGGATAGGCTTTCCCGGCAGTGGCTTCGTTTGGCGGTGTTTATTGTGCTGGTCCTTGTTGCGGTCGGGTCCATTCTCGCGCCGCTTTTAAATACCGACCAACCGCCGTTGGCCAAGAGCTTGCTACTTGACCCTATTGGATTGCATGAATAACCTTCCGGTCTTTAATGTTTCGACCGGGTAGCTCAGTTGGTAGAGCAACGGCCTTTTAAGCCGTGGGTCCTGGGTTCGAGCCCCAGCCCGGTCAATTTTCCCAAAATTCTTTGCTTGGCCAGATTTTGGGTACAAATCAATTTTTTATTTAACGCAAGTGGCGGGCTTGGCCTCCGCCCCATACCGGTTTAGGAATTGTCAATGGGCTATGTATGTATGACTCGCCATGGCGGATATTTGGATCCAGCGTAATTTGGGCATTTGCCTTGGCCAAATTACCGCGACAAACTGTTGCTAGCGACGGATTCCTGACCGCGCGTTATCGCAATAGTGGTCCAACGGATACGGCAGCGTACGCTTGCGGGGTATATGGTGTAACTTTTGCAAACAAACAGCTTATATCGCATGCCCATGGCTAGGTGCGCGGTGTTGCATGATGTGCATTGTCCGGCCATCACCTTGTCGCAGAACGTTTCCGCGTGGCGTGGCATCACGAACATACAAGGGATAAAAAGTTGTTCAAGCCATACCTTTTCAGCCCTGTTGTGCCGCGCGCCTTGCCTGTTGAACGACAGGAGTATTGCGCACAAATTTCACAAATACCGTTGACGCATTCTGAAACAAAAGCCATATACAGTTTATGTTGCACTAAATAGACTCAAGCAGCAAAGCAAACGTAACCGATAAAAAAACTTGAAAATGATGCAAGATTTTAGTTGACATGCGTTTATTAAATAGATTAAAGTTGTTACAAGCTCCTGTGGTTTTTTGAAAAGGACTAAAGCTCATGGCAAAGAGAAGAGCAAAGAAGAAAGCTGCAAAGAAGAAGGGCGGCAAGAAGAAGGCTACCAAGAAGAAAGCTACCAAGAAGAAAGCTACCAAGAAGAAAGCTACCAAGAAGAAAGCTACCAAGAAGAAGGCTGCTAAGCGCAAGTAAGATCGATCAGACCGAATGATTTATTGCGAAGGGTCACTTCGCAGGCACGTGCCAACATCCCACAAAGCCACAGAGCTCAACTTTAATGAGGCGCCCAAACGGGCGCCTCATTTTTTTATCCTTTTTACCCCGATAGTTTGTCGGTAACCGCAGCAGGTCGATGCTAACTGGGCCCTGAGAATGCGGCTTTAGACTTGTCGATCGCCTCAAGAATGTGACCCGACGTCAGGGCAGTAAAATCAGACCCGTCAAAGGCCTGTGCGATCTGGGCCAGTGCCGTGACCTGGTACCGACGCAAGT
>Ga0310125_10000015_pt1 | contig 70213 bp, 54 predicted proteins | sample CB11b_Tmax_Bot8__FD_203508 | JGI IMG/M metagenome (GOLD analysis project Ga0310125, IMG submission 203508) | Marine microbial communities from Western Arctic Ocean, Canada - CB11b_Tmax_Bot8 | ecosystem: Environmental > Aquatic > Marine > Oceanic | place: Canada: Western Arctic Ocean | collected... | reverse complement strand
ATCCCAAACAGGACGAGGGGTCGTTTGCCTGCACCCACCTCATGCCTGCGTTTAATCTGATTGACGATCCTCAATAGATCATCGACTTCCGTCTTGGCCATATGGCACCGAGGTGCCGTTGACTCCCCATGACCCCGTAGGTCATAAACCACAACCTGGCTGGCATCCTTGACCACAGGTGCAACCCGTGACAAAGCCATGACCCGACTGCTGCCCCATCCATGGATGAATACCACAACCGGGCCAGCTGGGTTCTCGCCCTCGATCAGCCATGCCGGGGAAGAAGTACCGTCTGGAAAATCATAACTTATCTCCCGGGCCGCCCATCCCATTTCTCCGGGATCACCCGGCACACCACATGCCAACGCGTAAGCATAGGTTTTACGCTTGGGGTGCAACATGGTGTATACCAATACGGCCGAGCCCACGCTCATCACCAAAACCGCACCCCACGCAAAAAGAATGGCTAGACCCATGGATACCATCGTACGCACGCCTGCAGGTTGCCACAAAACACCCCGATCAAATACCTAGCGAATCAACTAGCTTTTTGGACATGGATCCACCGGCCGAAAACAATCCAGCAATAAACGTCGGTGAAAAGTTAAATTAACACCTCACTAGTTCAAAAACACGTATAACTTTCACCACACACTCGGCTTGACATCAAAACACCCAAATCCACTTATGTCGACCGGGTTACAACCATGCAGATCCAGATTAAAATGTCGCTGTACCCGTTTTCCTGGAGGCCTGGGCCAACCGTGGAAATCCCGTGGGTGGGTACACGTAATCTAGTTTCGCCATGACTTTTATGGCAGGCCCATGGTGATGAACAAACCGGCAAACCCATGATTCAAACGAAACAGAACTTCCGCCACGGTTGACTTTAACCGTTTACCATCTCGCAAGGTTCGTCCTATGCCAAAACAGCAAGCACCCCAACTGACAACCGTACGCGTGGCCGCCGCCCAGATGATCTCCCGTAATGGCAACACACCGGCCAATATCACCAAGGCGCTTCAATGGTGCGATCGGGCTGCTGCACGCAACGTCCAGATTCTCTGCTTTCCCGAAGCAGCCAGCACGGGTTTCGACTGGATCAAGGACAAGCGGCGTTTTGCCAAGTTGCACTGCGAGCCGGTACCAGGGCCCATGGTCAAGCATTTCGAAAAGAAGGCCGCTGCCACCAACATGTACATCATCATGGGTATGATCGAACAACCACGCCATTCAAGTAAGCGGTACAACACGGCCTTTCTCGTCGGACCCACCGAAGGATATATGGGGAAATACCGCAAGATTCTTGCCGAGCGTGTCTTCGCACCCGGCCGCGAGGCGCCCGTATTTGAAACGGCGCATGGCCGGCTCGGCATCTTCATCTGTGCTGACAAACGCAGTCCCGAGATCGCCCGCCTGCTTACCCTTCGCGGTGCACAGATGTTCTTCCAGCCGACAAACTACTCCTACAGGTTGAAAAACCCCTCGTCCTATGAAATCAGGAAAAGGTATCAAGGGAAATTTTCGGCTCAACGTTCGCGTGCGATGGAGAATGGGCTGCCACTAATTGCTGCCAATGCCGGGCAATCAGGATATGTAAACAACAGTTTCATCATTGCACCCAACTCGCAAGGTCCCCCACATTTCCTTGCCCGAGCCACGCGTAAAGAACAGCTTCTGACCGCGGATATTGAAATTGACACTCACAGAGATCTCGCCACCGCCTTCAAGAAACGCATGGGGTGGCTGTTCAAAGAAATAGGGCGTGCGTAAATACGCGTGAAGTGGCCAACAAGCCAGACCGGCTACCACCAACATATCCTAAGGTGCCTGAAGCCAATGGTATTGATCGACCGCAGGTTGAGTGACCTCGGTACGTTTACCATTGGGCCATACCACCACCACTGCATCGACCTGGGCAAGTGACCCGAGGCCAAAATGCTTGGTCATGGGATGTTGCGACTGTAGCGAGTCCCCCGTGACAACATGATCGACTTGGATACCTTCTTTGGTATGCACCTCAATTCTTGCCCCAAGGGGTGAACTCCTTGGTGTACGGTCGTCAAGGTGAAAGCCAATCCAATGCGTCGAATCCTGCGGCCAACGGTTACGCAACAGGTGAAGGTAGCTTGGAATCTGTGGCATCTGATTCAAAACAACCTGGCCCACAAGAAGGTCCACTCGACCATCGGCGTCCAAATCTGCCCCGATAACCTGCCTGGCATCGAACCCCAGAGCCACATTCATGAGAAAACCCACCTCAAGAAAATCCTGACCCGCCTCGTTCATGAAAAGGTGGTTTTTCTCGAACGGATTCCAGGAATATTCTGGAAAGATACGGGTCTGTTCGAAATATGATTTGACCGCGGGCCGGGGTGCATCACTGCCCATGTAGATATCATGACACCAAAATCGGGTGCAATAGTCCTTGGCCGTATTGCCCGACCAGAACCCGTTGGCGACATAGATGTCCCGATCCCCATCACAATCGAAATCTAACGTGGTCGAGCCCCAGGACCAACCGGAACGCGCCACACTGTCATTGAAGGCGGGCTGAACAAATCCACCTTCATCCTTGGCCAGATACATGCGATTGCCATAGCCCATTTTCCCACGCATTGAAGTCAGCACTGAGCGTCGGGCAGGCCCAAGTTTCATGTAGTCCAGCCGCCGGGCGGTGGTTGAACTCATACCGATGACATAGAAATCGAGTGCACCGTCCCGATTGTAATCACCCAGCGTGTGGGACATTCCAAAGTTGTACCGCACGTCAATCATCTGTTCAGACATATCGGTAAAGTTCCCCTTGCCATCATTGAGGTAAAGGTCAACCCCGGCAAAATCACTGACCACCAGCAAATCAAGGTCGTTATCCTCATCCAAGTCTACGAACGATGCACTAAAAGTCCGACGATGCCGCTTGGCAGACAGTCCAGCAGCCTCGGTCCGATCACTGAACCGACCATGGCCATCATTGATAAGCAGATAGGAGGGATAGGAATCGTTGGCGTCGTAGTAACGGGTCGGCGGCTTGCCACCCACATATGGATCCTTCCATTGGCCGATCCAGACATCTATATCGCCATCATTGTCGATGTCACCAGCAGTCATCGCCATGGGCTCAGCCAATTCCGTTGGAACAATCGCCTCAACCGGTCGTGGAACCTGTGTGAAACGGCCATCGGGCCCGCCAGGGAAAAGGAGCACGCCCTTGTTTTTCTCGGTGGCTAAAAGATCGACACGTCCGTCACTAGTAAAATCGGCCAAAAGCGCGGTCTGAGCAGCCTCCGGCAGATACTTTTGCTGTGGCGACTTGAAGCCACCTTGATGGAATAGCTTTTCGGCCTTGAAACTGAAATCACCTTTATTCCAAAGTAAACGATTACATCCCGGCAACAGGATTTCGGGCAGCCCATCGTGATCCAGATCATAAACAAGGATCCCACTGATACGCCCTCCCAATCGATTGATTTTCAGGGGATCGATGATTCCAGCCAGCTCGAAGGCCCTCGGACCGGTACGCTGACGAACTTTGACATTCTGCGTTTCCAACTGGGCCGCAAGGTAAATCCCATCGCTGTCTTTCTGATCCGACCAGATCACGATCAGGTCCCCGGTCAAGGCATACCTCGTGGCCGACCCTGGATGGTGGGCGTGGATCTTAAAGGCAAAAATCGATCGAGCAGAACTTGCCGGCGTCCAGTCAAACGCCGTTTGATGCCACTCGGTTTCGACAATTTCAAAGCCGCTATCTTTGAACTGCCCGAGCAGACCTTTCCACTGGTCGCCTGTCAATGTCTCAAACCCATCATTGAAACGGGTGACCTGAATGCCCCAATCGCGTTCGTCGGTTTGCCCCACCTGGGGAATTGTTAACGACTCGAAGGCGAACTGGGCCAGTGGAATGTACTTATCCTCGGCCGGACGTAGTTGATCCCACAGCCGAATAAATGCTCGCTCGTACTCCTGGGCCAACCGCTCCTTTTTCCAAACAGTCGAGTCAAGGGCTTCGACGCTTTGAAATACGCCCATCACGCTATCTTGAGCCAGTGGGTCCGGCTCAACTTGGGCCTGATCCGACGCGGCGGAGACCGACCCCACACCGCTGGACAACACCGTTGATTTGGGTATTTCTCCGCCACCAACCAGTAATAGGAGCAGCAGGTATCCGAAACCAGATGCCAGCGACGAACCTCTTTTACCAACTGTACCGTTCGTCAGCACATCGTCTTCCAGAATATTATAATAGGATGGTTTTCAGGGCTGCCCACCCCGTCTGTACTGGTCATGAGTATAACCTCCACCACACGTGGTTCGCAAAAAAAACACGATGATGTCATGATACTGGATACTGGCAAGATCAAAACGCCGGGCGGCCAAGTACATATGTCTTAAGCGACCGCAATGTGTACCTGTCTTCTCCTTCGACGATTCTAATAAAACCATTCATTGGCACATCGGTAAAACCTTGCGTGATCCCCGTGGTTGGCCAGAACACTTCCAGCCGTTCAATCATTGTGCATTGCCCCAAACCAAGTGTCTGCCGAAATGGATTACCACCGAACGTACCGCCGCTGTTGACATGCTTATAGATGGATCGCATCTTCCCATCTTCCAGCACATCGATGCGGATACGTGCGCCAATTGCCGAACGGTTTGACGAAACACCCACCAACTCCACATTGATCCAATGGTGCCCAAAGCCTGGATTCTCATAGAAAGCATCGTTGAACTTGTCGCCCGGAAAGGCACCGCCCATCTGTTCAAACACATCCTGATCACCGTCATTATCAAAGTCGGCAAAGATCACGGCGTGGCCCTTTTGCAAATGACCCAAGCCAGTTGCTGCTGTAATATCAACAAACGTTTTGCCGGCCTGATTCCGGTACATGACGTTGGGCATCAGGAACTTGTAGTCCGGGCCACCGGTTCCCAGGTAGCAATCAAGATACCCATCGTTATCAAGGTCACCGAAGTTTGATCCCATCGGAGCCGTAGGCTGATTCAAGTTGTATTGGCGACCCACCTGCTCAAATCCCCCCTTGCCGTCACCGCGATAGAGCCTGGGCAGGTGCTTATCAGGAACCGGGTAGCCCAGACACCCACGGGCCAGGGTGTCGATCCCCGCAGAGTAGGCCGATACAAACAAATCAAGAACCCCATCATTATCAAAGTCCCAGAACCAGGCGGAGAAGCTGGTTTGTGGCCCATCTACACCCAGTGCCACAGCTCGGTCACTGAACGTGCCATCCCGGTTGTTCCTGTACAGGCGATTTGGACCCAGTAGATTCGACACGTAAAGATCCGGGAATCGATCGCCATCGTAATCGCCCCACACCACGGCCTTCACATATCCTCTCGAGGCCACGCCGGCCTGATGTGCCATATCGGCAAAAGTCCCGTCACCTTCATTATGAAAAAGTTGTCCCGGGAACCGGGCTTCACCCAATGCCTCGTTGCCTATAAACAAATCCAAGTTGCCATCGTTATCGTAGTCCGCCCAGGCCGCTGTCTGGCTGGGATAGTGAAATTCACCGAGTCCAGATTCAAATGTCACATCCTGAAAGGTGCCATCACCGTTATTGCGTAACAGTGAATTTGGATGTCGCGCCGGTGTAAGCCAGGCGCCACGAAGAACCAGTACATCAACGTCACCATCATTGTCATAATCTGCATGGACAAGATTGAGACCGCCATAGATTCCAGTCAAACCCGCATCGACAGTAGCATCGGAAAAGCTGCCGTCCTGATTGTTAACAAAGAGGCGAATCTGACCGGCGGTATCCCAGGTGGAAACAAGCAGGTCCAGGTGCCCGTCCGAGTTGAAATCGTCCGCCACAGCACCGCCGGAGAGGCTGAAAGTTGCCAGCCCAAGCTTGGAGGCGATATTTGTGAACCGGGGAAAATCCTCTTCCGATTCAAATGCACTTGGCGGGATAAGGTGTGCCGGGGGAACCTCTTCGGGATAACCCCCAATGGTCATGTACGCGATATTCAAAAGCCACTGCGCCTCAAGATGAAGATGCGAGCGTTTGCCACTGTTGCCTAAAACCTCCATGAAATACCCAATCGCCTTGCGCGACCCTTCCTGTTGGCTGTGGACGCCACCACCGCGGATCGGAAGGATGCAGCTATCAGGCGAGTATCGAAGACAACAGTTCTGCGTCTCACCCAACCTCATATAGGCAACGCCCAATCTGAAGACAAGCTCATTGACAGATTCGGGCATGAGCAGGTTTTTCAACTTCGGTAACAAGCGATAGGCGGCTGAAAGCTGTTGAATTGCAGCACCTTCATTACCGAGTCTCAACTCCGCCTCACCAAGTTGAAAGTGCAATTCCAGCCTTTGGGTATCAGACGATGTTGCCCCCAGGGCTTCCAATTGATTACGCAAACCCCGCACCCGCGCGTCACCCAGGTAGGTGTTTTCGTGGACTGCGCGGACATTAATCTCCGCAAGAAGCGCAAGCATTTTCTGGTGACCTGAAATTCCCGTGTTATCTGCAAGGACTTGACCGGTTGCAGCAAGCAGGAGCAGAAAAAGGACCAAAACCAATGCACGCCACACTCTTGATATGGACGGACCACACATTTGAGAACAATTGTTTCGGGTCAACATAACACGACACTCAAACTCTAGATCCACCCAACCTTCGTAGATCACACTACGGTGAATCTACGACATGCCCTCCACGCCCCAAATCCAATCCTTGCTTGGCTTGTTGCACTCTGTCCAGTTGCTTCCTCGCCAAAGGATGATGCGGATCCAGCTTCAATGTTTCAGTGAAGTGTATGATTGCCAAATCAAACTGACTTGTAGCAGCATAAACGCTGGCTAAATTAAAGTGCGCCCTGACATAATCTGGTTTTGCCTTCACCGCTTGCTGGTATTGATGTTGCGCCTTGTCCAACTGTCTCTTTTTTATATATACATTGCCCAGGTTGAAGTGCGCCTTGGCATCCAGCGGTCTCTGCCTGAGGATCTGAAGGTAATAACCTTCCGCCTCGTCCAGTTTTCCTTCACCCATGAGCATGTTTGCGAGATTAATACCCGCTGTGGATAAACCAGGGTTGATCGCAAGAGCTTTCCTGAAATGCGCTATTGCATCTTTATCACGCCCCAACTCCTCGAGCGCCAGGCCTAATTTATTGTGAGCGATTTCACTATCCGGCCATATTTCAAGGCTGCGACGGAAATGTTCGACCGCCTCCTCACGCAATTGCCGGGCTTGACGGACCTGTCTCCCCTGCTCCTCAGGCTGCCCCTGCTGGACCAATCGCTTGGCGGCCTGATCGTGCGACTTTGCCTTGTTGGTGAGAAGTTCCGCCAGTGCCATCTGAGACCGCGCCACATCGGGCACTGCATCCACAATCGCCCTTCGCCATTCGATTTCTTCCCGATTCGTCGTGACGGCTTGTGCCACGGTAAGAGCCACAAGTGGGACCACAAACAGGCACCAATAGGCTCCGTGACGCAGCATGTTCTGCCTGGACACCGGTTCTGAGATAGTCTTGGGCTTTTCCCTCTTGTTGCCTTGCTGGCTCGCTACTCCCAACGAATCTCGTGTGGATTTCTCCCTGACACGCCAAATAAAGCCATCGTAGTAGTAGTGCAGAAATGTCGAGGCCATCAGGACCCCTAAGAGCACTTCTTTGATCGTTTCCCGCGGAACTAGTTCGAAAAACTTGTACAGCGATCCATAAGCCAAAACCATTGCCACATACAAGACCACCAGAACCCCCCGCCGCTGGAATAGAAATCGTGTGAAGCCGCCCACATTGGCAGACTTGTCCACTCGATTACGGTTAAAGAGCCAGACAATGGCCAAATACTGCATGTCATGGAAGAATTCGAACATGGCCAGCCCGATGATCAAGCGGTCAAACCGAGTCATGCAGAACCACCAATAGACAATGGTGACCGCCAAAAGAAGGATCTTGACGATGTTTTGCCGCTGACCACTTCGCCAGGTAATCACAAAGTTAGCCAGAAACATACCGGTAATCACCGCAGCAGCACCAACCCAGATCATGCGGGCAACCCAGATCACCGTTGGTGGCAGCAGCGGACCACCACTGTTGTAGAAACCGATGAGCAGGTTGGCCGTCATGGTGTCCGTAAAAAGCGCTCCACCGACGAACCAGACCGTACACATGGCACGGTCCAGGCGGCTGGTCCGTGACGAGAATGACTTGACCTTGGCATCGTAGATCCGCATAAAGCCATAGGTTTGGGCCAGGCTGTGCCAGATACCCCAGAAAAGCAGCATCAGGTCAACACCGCTATACCCCTTCCATGCTGACACACCACAGATGGTGGCCAGAAAGATAGGCGCAAAAATGAAACGCCACTTGAAACGGGCGAATAGATCCTTGTCACCATAAGCCCGCATCATGCCGGGCAAGTGGTGCCCAACGCCGCCAAGCGCAAGAACCCACAACGCCAACCATTCGCCAAAGCGAATTTGGTAGGCATAATGAAACAACGGGATAATGATCAACGGCGGACCGATGAATAGCAGCAGATCCTTCCAACCCCCTAGAATCCATAGACTGGAACCGGAAGATTGACCACCAGCTGATCCGCTTCCAGTGCCACCCGACCCGCCAGCTCCGACAAGCTGCTGTGTGGCCACTTGACTCAAATGAATTCTCCCTTACTGCAGGCTTTGAATTGCAATACGATAAATTTTATCATTGCACAGTCAGATCACAAAAGGAGTTTCATAACTAATTATGGTCGTTGCCCGGAAATGAAAACCGCCCGCGTAAACGGCATTTCGACCCAAGATCACACATCAACGGAAACCTCCTTCCCTCTTCATCGACAGATTTTGGCCCCCATATACTGCGACCATACGCCAACAGTGGTTTGCCGGGACCACTATATGAGGCTCAGCGAATGTCAAAATGGGAAATATACATGGCGGTTAATATACTTAACTTTCTTGTTTAGTTAATGTTATACCTTACTAGCCTTAAAATAAATAACTTGTTTTTTTCCTGCTTTCCATATTAATCCTATTGACGGGCAGCCAGGCCGCCAGTAAAATTCTTAGAATTAGTTGAGTTAGGGAAAAAGCATCATTATCACGGTAGAAAGCGTTTATACAACAAATAGTCATGATTCAATACTGAGGAGCGTAAGCATCATTTTTTCTGTGAGTTTAGAAATTAACAAGATTCAAATATGATTTCAGTTGAGTTCAGAGAAGGCGTAAGTGTCTACGTCCGTCAGGAGGCGAAGTAAAGCTTCCAATTGAACTTTCACATGGGTCGCGCCCCGTAGCGGAAAAGGAGAACAGTCATGAAGTATGGTTTCGTTTTAAGTTGTGTGATGGCCGTTGCATTGGCCACAGTCGCGCAAGCTGCAGCACCAGTCCCTATCTTGGGACCTGCCGGTGGTGTTAATGCGCCAATGGAAGATTGCACCGGTTGCGTAGGCGCCCCCAATGACGCTCGCGACGATGTGTACTACAACACAGTAGATTACGGTACCGTCAGCTGGGTACAGCACCCAACAGCATTCCTCGGTGGCCAAGACTATACAATGACCGAAGGTGTTTTGAATGACCCAAGTTTCGACGGAAACGTCGGCAACATCGCGTCACCAACCGGTACTGGTATGGCGGCATTCGGTCAGCAGAGCCACATCTGGCCTGTCAATGGCAGTGCAATTGCTCCGATGACCATGCGTTATCGCGCAAGTAAGCCAGGCGCTGACTACCAGAACAGAGTAGAATCCGTCCTTCAGCCCAATGGTGGCGAGTGGATTCTCTCTTTACACTTGGGCCTCGACGCTGTTGCCGGTACATCCACCGTCAGCCCCAATGCCGGTAACACCAAGCTCTTCGAAGCTGGCGGACCTGCAGGCGACATCTTCGCCATCAAGCCCGTTGACGGTCGCAGTGACACCTCAAGCTTCTTCATCGAAACTTGCGGATCTGAGGGTTGTGCATCTGCTGGTAACATCACCGTTGAAGACGGTAGTTTCCACCACTATGTCGTGCACCACAAAGACGGGAAACTTGATTTCTGGATCGACGATGCCTTGGTTCTCGATGACGCTGAAGGCGGCAACGCGGCCTCAGGTATCAAGAACCTTCAGCTCGGTGGCGGTGGCAATAATTACCCCCACACCAACCTAACGGTTGATAATCTTGTGCTCGGTATTCCTGAACCAGCAACGATGGGCCTGCTAGCCTTGAGCTCCATGCTCGTGCTCGCACGTCGTCGTCGCTAATTTCTCTAGCTACTAACCAGCCAATAAGGCGCAACAAAAAAAACCCCGGCGAGAACGCCGGGGTTTTTTGTTGCGCCCTTTGTTGTATCCTCATTTTCTGTACGGGCATCATGTCCGCACCAACTCAACTACGACTGCAAAAATACAATTTGGTGAATCTAGTGGTGAAAAGGCTACACCGGTCTGGCCGTAAAGAAGATGTGGGACACCAACGGCTCTTTTTCCCGAGCAGAAACAAGGTGACGTGCCAAGACAAGCAGGTTAACCACCACGGGTTTTCGCAAACACCCAGTCGAACCTAGGCTCCAAGCTCAAACCGAACAAACTGCTGAATCGTGGCGCCATCAGGCAAGTAAGACCCAACGGATTTTTTTGCGTCCAACTCACGGATATAAGTTTGGCCCAAGAGGGTATTCTCATTGATCCATTTGCGTAGTTTACCGGTCACCATTTTCTCGATAATGCTGTCCGGCTTTCCCGAATCCTGGGCTTCTTCAACAAAGTTGGCTTTCTGCTGATCGATCAACTCCGGCACCAACCCCTTTTCGTCCACCGCCAGTGGCTGGGGGACCAGAGGGGGAACGGCCGCGGCAATGTGTTGGCACAAACCCCTTAAAAGATCTTCCGGCATGTCACCCTCACCTTGGATGATCGCGCCGATCTTATGGTTGTGGTGCAGGTAGGAACCCAAGATACCGCCGGAATACTTGACACCACGGCCAACGGTAATGTTTTCCTTGATCGTGATCCGCAGATCATCGACGATGCTCTGCATCTCACTATTCAAGGTGATCTCGCCGTCATCGCAGGCCAGTGCAAGCTGCGCTATCTTTTCGGCGCCGGCCAGGAAGCTTTCATTTCTTCCGGTGAAATCGGTTTCGCTACGCAACTCGATCATGGCAACCGAACCGTTGCCTCGTGCAATGGCAATCGCACCTTCAGAAGCCTGGCGGTCACTACGTTCCTCCATATCACCCTTGAGCTTTTCGCGAAGCATCTCGATCGCCGCGTCAAAGTCGCCCTGGGTTTCTTCCAGCGCTGCCTTGCACTCCATCATGCCAACTCCGGTCCGCTGTCTTAATGTCATTACGTCCTTGGCACTAATGGCCATCGATCAGTCCTCCAATGAGTGGAACTGCAGCCGGTACGGGTAACCAACTCATGCGCTGGGCCTTCCGACCACAAAATCTATTTGGATTGTTACCTTTAACCCTGGCCCTGTTGTGGATCCGTCGATGGGGGTGTGGTGATACCAGGCAAAGAACCCTTTGGCCCCTCGGTGGAAGTCGTGGGGGACGCTGATTCTGCCGTTTGACTGGAATGATCTGCATCTGCTGACTGCTGGGCTTCTGCCTGTGGTTCAGCCCCACTATCAGTTGCCGGATTCGATGTCTCCTCATTGGCACGGAACATGGCCCGGCTACTACGGCGAAGGCTTTGCTCTGCAGCATCACCAGTTTCACCAGTTTCCTGATCCTCACCCTCAGCTGCTTCGCGGCGGACACTTTTGCCTTCCATCACGGCCGCACAAAGGCTTTGAATAATAACCTCAATGGAACGCATGGCGTCATCATTGCCTGGAATAGGGATATCCGCATATGCCGGATCACTATCAGTATCGATCAGGCAGACTGTCGGGATACCAAGTTTCCTGGCCTCCTTGACAGCGTTAATTTCGTGGCTGACATCAATGACAATCATTGCTCCCGGCAACTTGGTCATATTGCGGATACCGCTGAGATTGCGAAGAATCTTGTTCTTCTCGCGCCTCAGGTTGCTTTCCATCTTCTTGGAGTAGTTATTGATCTCTCCGCTTTCGTCAAGCCCTTCAAGCTCCTCAAGCCGCTTGAGCCGTTCACGAATGGTTCGAAAGTTGGTCAAGGTGCCGCCCAACCATCTCTCGCAAACCCAATGCATGCCCGTATCTTTGACCCGCGTCTCAATCGTATTGCGTGCCTGACGCTTGGTGCCAACAAATAACACATCCTGTCCAGATGCGACCAGACCTGTAATGTATTTGCGGGCAAGTAACAGCCCCTTGACCGTGGCCTTTAAATCAATGATATGGATCTTGTTTCGCTTTCCAAAGATGTAGGGCTTCATCTTCGGGTTCCAATTGGTTGAGCGATGTCCGAAGTGAATTCCTGCTTCAACCAGTTCTTTAACCAAGGTGGGCATCTATCAATCCTGTCTGGTTTACTACACACCGCCCAGTCTCACCACTTAGTTTGGCGTAACCAGGTACATTGGGTAGTACATTTGGCAAAAAGTCGGTCGCTGACCGACTTCAACCTCAACCATTTGGTGGCAGGCAGTTTTCCTAAGACCACTACCAGACCACAGCCATACCGTCCTAAACGAACCAGAAGGGCGATTATAGCGTTGAATGATCTGACTGCAACCAAAATCACCATGGCCAGGAGCAGGTACATGGCATTCGATACCATCCGCTGCTCGGGAGCAATTACTTTTAGTTGATCCAGTTGAGGATGACTTGAAAGCGGCAACATGCCCTGCATCTGAGGGATCTGGCCGGGGACCACATCCAGATCTGCGGGAGCTGATTAGGGATTACCCACACTCACTCTACCCTCCCCTTTTAGCAATAACACATTTCTGTACGCAGACTTATAGGCCGTGACAACAACAAAACCAAAGACCACCGCAAAGACAACGATCACAAATCGCCATCGGAGAAACACCAAGGCACATCCCAACATGGCGAAGATGAGCGATAGGGCGTACATCGTCAAAACCGTCAATTTGACGCTCATCTGGTGACCAAAACCCCAATTTGTGAAACCCCGGGCGATTTGGTGGTGTAGGTGCTGGCTGTCACCTTCCATAATTGATTGGCGGGCCATCAGTCTTCGGAAGATGGTCAACGCCGTATCCGTAATGGGCAAGGCAAAGATGATCAGCGCCGCACACACAAGTTGCGGCCCCATGGTCAACCCGTGAGCAAATAAAAGAATGGTTGTAGCACTCAGATAGCCCAGCAACATGGATCCGGCATCGCCCATAAAGATATTGGCAGGATTGAAGTTATGAGGCAGAAACCCGAGCAGGGCACCGAGAATGGCCAAACACATCACAACCCGTACCGGATCACTCATTAGATCGGCCGTTGAAGGATCCGCATCGGGGTTGCTGATGGCCACTGCCACGTAACAGGAGATCACCAGAAACCCAAGGCATGCAATACCCAAGACCCCAGTGGCCAAACCGTCAAGTCCGTCAAGCAGGTTGACGGCGTTACAGGCACCCAGCACAAACAAAGCGATCACCACCGCGCCCAGTGCATAGCTCAGTGTATATGGCAATCCAGCAATCAACTCCGGATCAGGTAAATGCAGTGCCGTCAACACACTGTGCATCAGCGTGGTACCTGCGGTGTTATTGGAAGCGAGAATACCGGCAGCAATCAGTTGGGCGCCGAGTTTCACCCGGGGACTGATTCGGATCACATCATCGACCAGGCCGCACACGGTAATAATGATGGCACCCCACACGATCGCCTGTGGAAATTGTACCGTTTTGAAACCGTACCGAGCGAGGTGCGGGCTGACGCTGCCACACAAAAGCACACCCGCCAACCACCCCAAAAAAATCGCAATGCCGCCAAGATAGGGAATCGGCTCAAGATGATTTTTCCTCGCGAGATCCGGTTGATCAATGATCTTAAACCGAATAGCCACATGCCGCATGAGTGGGGTTGAAACAATAGTGACGGCCCACGCAATAAAAAAGACGCCGATATAAGGCGACAGGATATTATCCAGTGCCGCCACAACAGTCTGTGTGACCGACTCGGCGACGTACTCAGTGCTGACAGGGGTATCTGATTTCACTACAACAATCGGTCCTTATTACTGTGCCGACGACGTGGAGCTAACAGCTGCCCGATACTCCTTTTTGGCAAGGCGGATCAACTTCGACAATGTTTGCCTAAGGTTATAGCGAGGCTCGTAATCAATGATCTCACGAAGCTTGGATAAGTCAGGTATACGCCTTGCCGGATCTTCAAAACCAGGGCCGAATGCCTGGTCGTACGGAACATATCGCTTCCTGATATCACCGCCACTAAGTTCAATGACAAGATCCGCCAACTGATCGATGCTGATCTCCGTGTCACCACCTATATTGAACACTTGACCATGACTCTCTTCGCACGCCAGAAGCCGGGGCATCACGCTGACCACGTCTTGAACATCACAAAAAGCCCGCTGCTGCGAACCATCGCCATGAATCTCCAGATCATCTCCCCGTACCGCCCGCTGGACAAAACGTGGTACCACCATCCCATAGTCGCCAACCTGGCGCGGCCCAATGGTATTGAATAGCCGCACCACAGTCACCGCCAGTCCGTGCTGATGTGCAAAAGCCAGCGACAACTGCTCTGCAACTGCCTTACTGAGAGCAAAACTCCATCGCGAACATCGGGGAGGACCGATGACCAGGTCATCATTCTCGGACATTGGCTGCCGCAGGGGCTTGCCATACACTTCACTTGACGAGCAGATCAGAACCTTGGCATTTTGCTGCTTGGCTTGTTCTAAAACCAATCGTGTTTCTTCGATGTTATTGGTGATCGTTTCAATAGGCGCTGCCACCGCCGTACGTACGCCCACCGAAGCAGCCAGGTGGTACACTTCGTCAATATCGGAAAATAGTTTGGGATATTCGTCAACTGCATCACGAACGCTGGATGCGATGAGTTGGCAATGTACATCAAGCAGATGCTGAATATTGGATTCCAAACCAGATGAAAGATTGTCAACGATAACCAGGTCGCGTCCCTGCGCCTTGATATGTTCCACTAGGTGCGAGCCAATGAACCCCGCACCGCCTGTGATGAGGGTCCTGGCGGCCACCGATAATTAACCCCTTTTTCTTTCACCCGTCGACGCACTGGATGCCAACGCACGGCCATGGCCTTCGATTTCACCGCCACATACCACCTAGCTTGGCAATGATTCACCACCTGTTTGCCGGTAATGGTAGAAAGCCTGGTAATTCTTACGGAAATAACCACCTGCACTGGACTGCACACCGTTGAGAATCAAGCCCAGCAGATCCGCCCTATCGCCCTCAAGCTGCCGCAGCATTCGACTGATCATTCCACGCTTCTCACTCTTGGCTCGCACGACCACCGCAACGGCATCTAGATGTTGACACAAGAGCTTGCTGTCTGATGCAACCAGGGCTGGCGGTGCATCAAACAGGATTACATCGTAATCACTTTCCAGCTTGGCCAAGAGATTCTGAAAGGCAGCGCTGTCGAGAATCTCTGGTGCTGTCGTCTCTCCATCACCAGCCGGCAGCAAGTCGATGTTCGCATCATCCACGTGGCTGATCGCATCTTCCAAGTTGGCTGACTCTTTAAGCACTTCCGCCAAGCCTGGTGCGGTTGGCGTATTAAATAGCTGACCCTGGCTTGGGCGACGGAAGTTTGCATCGACCACCAGAACCTTTTGGCCATTTAATGACAAACTCGTGGCCATATTACTCACCATTGCTGATGTACCACATCCCGCTTGAGCCCCCACCAGCATCAGGGTCTTGTACCCGCGCCGATCCATCCGAGCCATGATTTCCGTACGGACCTGGCGAAATGCCTCGGCCATCAAACCAGATGGATCTTCCTGAACCACTCCCTCCACTGCCTGAGGGCCCGATAGATCTTCTGTGGTCATGGGAATAACACCCAAAAGCGTTACATCAGGCACAAGATTAACATCGGTGGGTGTCTTTATTCGCTGGTCAAGCATTTCCGTCAAATACACCCAGCCTACCGTCAGTGCCAAGACCAAAAGTGACACGCCGCTGATCATTACCGGATAATTGGGAAACGTCAGTTCCGCGACAGTAGGCTGCTGAAGCACGGAAACACGTACCGCATCCGGTCGATCCGACCTGACGCGGATATCCGCCAGTAACTCGGCGGCGCGGTCGTGACGTGCTTGCGTGGCTACCAATCTCTCCTCCATTTGCTCATATTCAGCAATCTTCAGATTCAGGTCTCGCAACTGTGCATCAGCCGCTTCCATCTGCGGTCCCATCGATGCAAGCTGGCGGTAAATACCCTCGAGTTCCTGCTGCCCAGCGCTAAGTCGAATGGATGATGCCATGCGCTGCATCTCAGTACGGGACTGGTTGAGTTCGTTTTGTTTTACAAGAATATTCCTATTGATCTCTTTGATCTGGCGATGCTCCGGCCCAAATCCTTTGACAATCAAGTTGGCCTTGAATTCCTTGAACCTCTTGATCATTACCCTGGCTTCAGCAATGAAGGGATCCTGATCCTGGAATGCGGCCCGCTCAGGACGCTCATTAAGCTGAGGATCATTGCCCTGGCGCACCACTTCGGTGTAGTTTAGCTTGGTCATCTCAAGCAACATTTCAAGCTGAGCTTTGGTTTGAACTAGCGTTAGATAATGTATCTGTTCCTTCGACCCTTCAGCTCTGATAACGGCGATATTATTCTGTTCCGAAAAGTCGGTAAGGTCCTTTCTGATAGCTTCCATTTCTTCCAGTGCCCGGTCGCGTTCGGTGGACATCATGCGGCGCAAATCGTCATCACGATTTCCCAGTTGACGCCGGTAACCGCGCAAAAACTCCTGGTTGATCGCCTGAAGAACAATTGCAGCATCCTTTTCCTTGGGGGTGCTGAATTTCACTTCAATAATTGATGAATCACGAGGTCTAAAAGCCTTCACTCGTTCGTAAAGATCCTCATACGCATCTTCGGCACTGTGAAAAGAATTGAACCATTCGGTATCTTTGACATCCGGACGCTTCAACGTATCGTCAAGCACCACGGGGCTTTTAATCGTAAGAATCATATTGTTGATAAATGTTCGTAGTGCATCCAGTTGCCCACCCTCGTGCGGATCCAGTGGCGCATCGAAAACCTCCGCCAGACTACCAGCAACCTGCAAGCGTGAGATGGATGTATACCGCGGTAAAAAATAATTACACAGCAGTGAAACAACCACGCCCAAGGCCACACCCACCACGGCTGCGACAATCCACAACCACACGTACTGACGGAACAGTCGCATGTGATCCACCGGACTGAATCGGGATGTGACACCAGCCGAACGGGATTCGGGTTGAACATTGACAGACGAAACCGGCATTAGGGGATTCTGAGTCATCGGACTCCCTCTCTACAAACGGTAATTACTCACTCCATTCATCTTGGAGCTTACGTGCTAGACTGACCGTCTTTGGGTTAAAAGACTTCTTTCCTTGATCTTGAGCCACATTTAGAAGATCCATGACCTCGTCATGGTGTTCAATCGGATCAACTGCATGCAGGACTCTTGCTAAATGCAGGCAGTTGGCCGCCGTGCGGCCATGATCCATGCTTCGTCGCAGTGTGCGGGCCGCGTCACGGGAGTCCCCGTTAAGGTGCTCAATCCACCCGAGCGTGTCCAGGACCTCGGGATTGCGAGGGTCAAGTTCATTGGCCCGGCGTGCTAAAACCAACGCCTCTTCCGGCTGACCCAGCAGATCACCCATCAAAAACGCCGCGTTATTCAGCGCGCCAACATCATCCGGATTACGCTGCAATACACGTTCGTAAGCGACACGAGAATTGGCGTAATCGCCAGTTTGGTACTTGACCATGGCCAGCATCTTGTCCATCCCAATACGCAAAGGCGCATCAGCAGGCACCAACGCATCAAGTCGACGAAGACGCTCGTCGGCAGCCTCAAACTGTGCCGTGGCCACCAGGTATTGGCTCATCACAAAACTAAATATAAGTTCATTTTCCCCCGTAAGCAGTTGCTCGAGCAGTAACAGAGCCTCCATCGGGCCGATACCCTGGCTCATTTTCCTCGCGACGGTCGTCACGTGGTCAATGGTTTGGCAAGCCTTCAACGCGGTGGCAAATGCTTCCTTGGCTTCATCTTGTTGATTTGCTCTGGCTAGGGCCAAACCCCGCAGGTGTTGCAGTACAGGAAACTCATCTAATATGGATTGCTGGCTGCTCAATGTCTGCAGGGCCAGGTCAAGTTGGCCGGCCTTGATCATGGCAGATACTAATACGTCTAAGTTCTGGGTTGATGGTTTCAGGTCAAAAGCTTGTGCAAAGTACTTGATCGCCTCTACGATCTTGCCTTCCATTTCACTCAATTCACCCAGATGATAATGCCAACGATATTCACCTGGCATCTCCTCAATTGATTCAAGCAATAAGCGGCGAGCCCGGTCGTTTCGATCTGTTGCCACATAAAGCAATGCCAACTCAACTTTGGCATCCACCGAGTCGGGGTCACGTTTGAGTACGGCCTGCATCTCGGCAATCGCCTTCTGATACTCACCCGTTCTTTTCAAAAGACGCGCCAGCAAAAGTCGTGGACGTGTCTGCATGGGATTAAGCTCAAGCGACCTGGCCACTTGCTGCTTGGCCAAAGCAGACATGCCAGGCATCTTCTCCAATACCTTCGCACGCAGATAATAGATCGTCGAATTTTGAGGTGTAAGCTTCTCCGCCTCATCGAGAGCAGCACGCGCCCGACCATTGTCATTGTTTTTAATGGCGATTATTGCATCGAGCAGATAAGTCACTTCATTTTCACCGTGACTCTGACGCTGCTGTGCGAGTACCTCTTCAGCTTTCTCAATCATCCCAAGCGGCAGAAGCATCTCAATGTAATTGGATGCAACAGATCGATCAGACGGATTTGAGTAATACAGTTTCGTATAGATTTCTACCGCCTCCCGGACGTAACCACGCTGGAACAGGCGCATACCCAGTTCACGCGACACCAACATAGTCTCCGGATCTTCCAATTCAACTGCCTGCTGAAAGGCCTGCATCGCCTCGGTACCACGTCCGATCTTGATCAACAGCCGGCCAAAGGACTGCCAATCTTCGGCCGTGGCCTTAACACCCAAGTCTGTCATGTAATCTTGCATAATCTGATGGGCCTCTTCGCCACCACTGGCCGCAAAAGCCACATCTGCCTGCAGTGCTTTACTGACGCGATTGGCGCCATGATCTTCGATCAACTGATCCGCGATCTCCCGTGCCTGGATATGATCATCGGTGGAGGCCAAAAGCAGCGCCAACTGATGTAGATTACGAAAATCCTCCGGCTTGGACTTGCGTATCTCCTGCCGGATCACCAAGACCTCTTCTGGATCGCCATGTTTCTGTGCATAATCGGTATAGATCGCCCGGATTATCGGGCTATCAGATGCATACTCATACGCCTTGGCCAATTGAGCTAACGCCAAATCATACTGCTCCCGCGCATCGTAAGATGCAGCCAAACCACGCAGAGCATCGACGTTATCGCGTTCAAGTTCCAAAGCTTTCTTATATGACTCCATGGCTCCGACGAATTCTCGCGCCTGCCGCTGGGCATCACCCAGTCTTTGCCACCCCTGCGCCCATTGAGGCCGTTGCTTCAATCCCTCGCGAAGATTGGCGACGGCCGAGCGATAGTTGCCTTGCGCCATCTCAATACGACTGAAGTAGAACATCCCTTGAGCACGGTCGAGATTGAGCGCCGCGGCCCGGCCTGCAATGGCCCGCGCGTCATCCCAACGCTCCTTCGCCAACGCCCGCTGAATCGTAACCTCAATGATCCACCAATGGTCCGGCTTGAGCTCCGCGGCTTTAGCGAATTCTGATTCCGCTGCTTCACCTTCACCGTAACGTAGATGCAGCAAATACCTAGCCTTATGTTTTTCGAATTCATCCTCATATTCTGCGATCTTTTTCTCGATAATTTCCCTCGGTTTTATCTCGCCCGACAGTTGCTTCTCGATCTGATCCAGCCAGGACGAATCCCCTCCACCCTCTCGAGCACGTTCAACAAAACTGATTGCTTCCTCTTTGTCCTTGCTCATCTGAATCAGCATTCTCAGCGCAGTTGTATCGGCGGGGTTCTCCACGAAGAATTTCTCAACGATTGCACGGGCTTTTTCCTTGCGACCTGCCATCAATTCCATTTCGGCAATCGCCAGAGGCGTTCGCTCACGTTTTTCGCTGTTCCTCTTCTGCAACAGCTCGATGGCCTTGTCCGGATTTCCACGATGTTTTTCAAGAAGAACCAACATCTGATCCGTTCTCTTGTCGCGAGGTTCAATTGATTTGATGAGCTTTTCAGCATCATCAAATTGCTTGTGTTTGATGTACAGGCGAGCCAACTGGAGCTGCGCGGTCTTGTAATTCTCCATGCCACGAAGCTGAAGCAGCCTTTCCAGGCTCAGCATGGCTGCGCCACTGGCATTCATTTTTGAATACGCCACAGCCAATCTCATAAGCACCTCTGGGTGCTTGTGCTCGTGTTGCTCATCAGCTTTTTGCAAAAACTGAGCGGCATCGAACCATTCATTCCGCATATAGTGAAATTTGCCCACCAAACGGTTGTAGGCTGCGTTGCCTTCACCTTGGTTAGCTCGAATCTCTTCGACCAAGGGGTCAAGATCTCCCAATGCCTGTTCGCGTTCAGCACCGGGTTGTAACCGCTCAACGTTGTTGAGACGCAGATCAACCTCGCGCATTAGAGCCATCTGCTGGACCCGTGTCTGCAGGTAGGCGTCGATGGGTGTTGTAAAAACATTAACCTTACGAATATCGCCATACGTCTTGATGGCCTGTGAATTCGCGCCATCACCACCACCAAAATGGCTTACGGCATAGAGGTATTTAAGTGCAAGATCGTCAGGATTGGCCCTCACTGCCGCATCCAACACCTTTCGAACCCTGGCATTGGCTGCGATAACCTGTTGTTCTGACCTGTTACTACCAGGTGAACCAGACATCACTCCCGCAATTAAATCAATAAGCGTTCGGACATCACGACGTGTCACCGGATTATTAAAAATTTCATTCTCAATTTCCACAATAAGCGGACGTGCATTTAGCCGTCGGTTCGATTCAACAAGCATACTGGCATGATTGAGCTTGGCACGAATATTGCCCGGATGTCGTAGTAGAAATTGGTCCGTGATTGCCCGGGCTCGCTGGCGGAATTGCTCAAGATCGGATTCTCGAACACCCGCTTTGCCTTCCAGGTGCTCTGCCTCTGCCAGGTGGGCCAGCGCGAGGTAAAACACGGCATCAATGTCATCAGGAAACGACTCGATATAGGTCTCAAGATCCTCTTGTATCTGCCGACGCTCTTCATCAGACATCGGAAGCTGGGAACGTAATAGACTCACTTGGGCCACACCACGATATTTATACGCCTCGATAATCTCGCCCACTTTAAGCGCGCTATCGGAAGCGATCTTCATCGAATTCCATGCGGTAATGTCATTCAGTTCGACGCCCCGCTTCATAAAAAGCCGCATGAGCCGACTAAAGGCCTCGGCGTTGTCGGGCTCTTCACGCAAAGCAGACCGTAGTGCCATAATCTGTTCACCATGAGCTTTGCGGGCCGGCGCACCAAATTCAACCGGCTCACTGCTTTTGGCGTCAAAAAACTTGATATACAAATCCACATTCCGGGGGTCTCTTAAAATAGCTTTGCCGTAACGACGACCAGCCTTGCCATACAAACCTCGCTCATAAAATGAATCGCCGGCAGCAACAAGATCCGAGACGGATTCATGGATCCATATAACCCATATACCAATGGCGCTACCGACGAGCACCACAACCACGCCTGTCAAAATCAGAAGAAATTTCTTGTTAATCCGCGCGGCCATTTTTTATGATCTCCGTGAACCATTTGGTCGTCTTATGGTCAAATCCACTTCCGGGCTCGGAACCGAATCTTTTTGAAGCTGTGTCAGGTCAGGCAAACAACCCATAACCTCAGGCAATAATTTGGACAGAAAGGCTGAAGCTCGCTGGACTGCCACCTCCGGATCGGGAAGGTGACCCAACCCAACCTCAACCTTGCAGTAATAGCTGTACTGATCACGTGGATCGAATCCGTGTAGGCGGACCAGGTCAGGACTTGCCAGAAACTTGTGATTGGCAATAAAAAAGTAGATCACGCTAATGATCCGGTCCGGATTTTCCGGCCAGTGATATTGAAATAATGTGGCATTGATCTGGAGATCGGGCATGAATACATCTTGGGCCAGCAGAATACTGCCGACCCCAAAGCCTCCGAGCACTTCACGATACTGCGGACCTTCCAAGTTCAACGTTGGATAGGATTGACCCACACCCGTTGCTCCACCCCCGATAATGCATCGCTCCGGCACATGTGGAACAGTGTCAGGGTTGCCCGTGTAATAAGTGACATGCAGTTTGACTTGGAACGCAGGACTGCCGGGCTTGGCATTTCGGTCAAGGAAGTCGTAACTAATGTATTCATCCGTACCCAACACCTCGAGTTGCTCGGGCGGCAACTCAGGATCCTCACCGACCCATTTCCAATTGCCAAAGTCACCACGTAATCGATATAGCGGGTTGCGGAGTTCGATAGGGTGCTTGAGCAGCACTACCCCGTTAATCTTGTTAACAGCACCAAATCCGGTGAGCGATGTCATTAGAATGCCTGCACCAATACCCAACGCTATCGTAGCAGGGCGTCCCGGCATGCCGGTCACCTTTTTTGCATTCGCAGACGATGAATCCGCTGCTGAAGAACGAGGAGGTTGGACCAACCGCCGAATCAGAAAAGCCACCACCACCAAGGCCAGGACACTCGCACCCAGACAGACATTAGCCGTCCACTGGCTCATACCCTGGCGATAGGGCTGCAACCAGACAAGTAACAGAACATAATAATTAACACCCACAAGGCCAGATAGAATGGCGCCCGCGCCTAAACCCTTTACCACATCCAGTATTTTTTGTCGTTTGTCTCCACCACCACAGTCTGCCGCCTTGCCATCTGCGGTTTTGTCAACATGAGCACCCGGTCGAATCGACCTTGCTGGCTCCTCAACAATGACCATTTTATCCAGGATCCAACCGACCAGCCAAAATAATCCTGCGGCCGGAATCAACATAAGCATGCCGATAAACGTGTGAAAGTCGCCCTTGATCATCTGGTCATCGACCATGGATAACAGGCCGAGCGTTACGACACGACCAACGTTGACAGCCACGGCAATGGGTACTGTTAACGCAACCATCACAATCCGCTGCCACCACATGCGATCCGTCAGATAGGCCATCGCCACCCCTAATGCGATGAAAGCCATCAACATCCGCAAACCTGAACAAGCTTCCTCCACAGCCAGAGCACTGGTCAAATAGGCGCCACCTTGGGTGTATCCAACTTCGATTTTGTTGCCCGACTTACTGACGTCAAAATTGATGATCAAGGTTAGAAACTTCAACACAATTGTTGCTGCCTCGGCCGCAATGCCTTGTAGTTTCCATGCAATCTGGTTCCAAAAACGGTCCGATATCTTGACGAAAAAGACCAAGTAAGCAATGGGAAACCAAAGAATGCGCATCATGGCTGGTCCAACGAGAAACAAAACCAGCCCGAATAGCGCTAAAACCATGCTAAAGCCCTGCAACATGTCATTTCGGCCCGGATGAACCCACCAGAAAAAACTGAGCAGGCCCAGGAAAAAAATCCCCAATCCCAGTGGGAAAACCCGTCTTGCCGTCACCACCAGACGAGGTCCACTGCGAATCACGAAATAAAGGCTGATCAGCGGTACGATTAACGTGTGCGACCAATCGGCATTCCATGGGTTCATGACAATATGAACGAGTAGATCCCAAGCCTTTTTGCCCCCAGGTGCCTTGGTGGCAATGTGAATCATGCGATTCACAAATGACCAATGCAGGGCAAGAAACAGGACACCAATCCCAATAATCCAAAACCACCCGGTGAACGTAACCGACCTACGGTCAGCATCCACAGTCGGCAAGACAGTCGCAGTCGTCGTACTCGTCATCAGATCATCGTATCCTCGTGGCGCGCCGATGGCATTCGGTCCCATCGAGTAGCGCCCAGTACTCTTAAATCATCCTCCGCCAACTCTGCAGCTCTCCCTAAACCACCATGCCTGCATGCCATCGGTATCGTTAAAAGCCTAAAATACCTGGCTGGCGAAATTCTTGTCCAGCACAAATCCAAAACCATAGCTCATGCGGATCGCATTACGAAAGACAGCATTCGGCGTGGCGACGAAATTCGTGCCAATATTGATAATGTCGTCTGGCTTAATGAAAAAGTCGGGTTCGGTTCCATTGAAAATATCACGTAGATTCAATCGCACCGTGACTTCATGGTTGTTACCAATGCGCCGCGTCAGATCAACACGCTCAGGAATCCCTAACCCGTTTAGCCCACCGGCAGAAATAATGATCTGTTTCAAGGTGCGTCGATCATCGCCCTCTACTGAATAGGTGCCAGGCCGGGCAATATTTCCCCCAACAAATACGTATCCACCAGTAACAGCGGGAATCTGAATCACATCACCAGGTCGAATCACGACGTTATATCGCAGGTCACCCTTACGAAGTAGGTCATAGGGAACCTTGATGACGCGTTGAACCACGGGAGGCAATTCCTCGTTTTCAGGAATACTTGCTTCTAAACGCTGGGGGTATGTTGGGCTGTCGACCGCACCCTGCAATCCAGCCACGGGAACCCATTTGCCGTCTACGTTGACGTAGTTTGCCGCCGTTGCGGGCACGCTAAGGCTCTGCTCGAGAACCTCGGGGGGAGGCAGACCTCCAAGTGCTTCACCCGAAATTGGAGCAGCCTGTTCGTGGTCACCATTTTGAATAATCTCGAGAAGTATCGTTCCCGGATCCAAAGCCGGTTCATGCACATCAATGATGGGTTCCTCACCATTATCATCTGAATCCACCGTGATCTGCCGGATAATGAAGATATTCTTAATCTGTTCAAGCACACCACCCGCCATGGCCATCGATTCGAGCAGACGCTGATCGCTCTTGAAAATGGCATAGGTACCAGCCCGTGTTCCACCGGTGCGTGGCTGCGCAATGACGGCAAATGAATTCTGCCGACCTTCGCGAACAAGCACCGTGACCTCGGCATTTTGAAGGTGGCCTTGCTGTTCAACGATTTTGGCGACCCCTACCTCCAACTCGGTTTCCGTAAAGCCAGTCACCTTGATATGACCAAGGCGTGGATGTCGGAAAACACCCAGATCGGTAACCTGTCGTGTCTGGACTGATTCCAGCCCAGGCTGGTCAAGTTCGTAGACACTAATGGTGATCAGGTCTCCGGTACCAATCACATAGTCCTGACGTTCTGGAACCAGATCCTCTGGGCGGACACCACTCAGATTGGGTGGTTCTGAGGTCGGTTCATCGATCACATCTAACTTGGAGAGGATCGGCAACTTGACCGGAGTACGCTCCCAACGTCCAATTTCTGATGGATCAAAATAAGCATCCATCTCACAACCACTGGCCATCAACAGAAAAACAGTTGATAGCAGCATGCACCTGACCGTAGCCCGCGCACCCACTCGTATTAACCAGTTTGCGATCGAAAAATCACTGTAAAACCAACCAACCCTGTTCATCGTGTTTCTACCTCAACAAGTCGGAAACCCCCAAGCCGCCCTCTGCAGCCATGGCAACTGGAGGTCAAAGTTATCGGGCAAGATCACCAAAAGAGTCACGGCCCCCCATATGCTAATCACAACCTCAACTGGCATCGGCGCTTAACCGGCTGATCCTTAAGGTGCCTACCGATTTATTGAGAATCGGACGGCAAATCAGTTGCCGCCGATAAGTCACTCTTGCATCAATCTGATGCACCGACAACAATGACTAGTTATAGGCACCATACACAGGCCGTTATTTGATTCTGACCTCTGTAGAAGGTACTGCAAGGGTCGCCAGCAGGGGAATTTTATCCTCCAGTCGTACAAGAAACATGGGCCAGAACATTACTATTATCGGCGATGGTTCGATGGCAACTGTTTGCGCCATGCTGCTTGAAAGCCAGGGTCATCAAGTCACAATGTGGGGCGCCTTTGCCAAACATATTGCGGATTTGATTCAGACCCGTCGAAACCCACATTTACCGGCGTACCGCATCCCACCTTCGATCCATCTGACGCACGATGAAACCACCGTGTTCGATGGATCCGAACTGGTCGTATCTGCAGTACCAACGCAATACATACGTCCGGTATGGACCCGTTTGTCCTCTTATCTGCCGCAGGACATCCCCATTGTTTCTGTTGCCAAAGGCATCGAGAACGACACCCACCTGCGGCCAACGCAAATTATAGCCAGCATGCTGCAACTCCCAGGCTCCAGCGGTGATAACCCAGACCGGGCGGCCAGGCCACTGGGTGCCCTTTCCGGACCCTCTGTTGCCGATGAACTGGCCCGATGCCTGCCAGCAACTGTCTGCGCTGCTTCAGATGACCCTCTTTTCACCCAAACCCTGCAACAGACATTTACCACACAATGGTTTCGTGTTTATACGAATGATGACCTGCTTGGGGTCGAACTGGCCGGAGCAACAAAAAATGTTATCGCCCTAGCCGCTGGCATTCTGGATGGGTTACAGGCCGGTAACAATGCCAAAAGTGCCCTTCTTTCCCGTGGCCTCGCAGAAATCACACGCCTGGGAACCGCCATGGGAGCGCGTTATCAGACCTTTTATGGTCTTGCCGGTGTTGGTGATTTGGCAACCACATGCTTTTCCCCAACAGGCCGTAACCGAAGCTGTGGAGAGCAGTTAGGTAAGGGGAAAATCCTGGAAGACGTGCTGGAATCAATTAACGGTGTCGTAGAAGGTGTCCCAACCACCAAATCCGTGGTGGCACTGGCAGATAGATACCGGGTGGAAATGCCCATCACCACGGCTGTCTACCATGTACTGTTCGAGGGATTGGATCCTATCGAAGCAATCAGCCAGTTAATGAGCCGCGAACTTAAACCCGAAAACATCGCCTGAGAAGAAGCTGGCAGGCGGATTAATATCCGGTAACTCCTCGATCAGTCCAAGGATCCGCTGCCTATTCATTAGGCCCTGTAAATTAGGTGCATACAGGCAGCTTTTCTATCACAACAGATCATCGCACCGTGCCTGCTTGAATCATTAAGGAAAAACCCTCTCTTTTCATCTTTTAACATGGATGCCCATTTCAATGGTGAATCGCAAGAAAATCGCAGTTATTTGCACAATGGGTTTTCGTCACAGCCATGTCGATGTGATCGCCCCAAAATTTGTCACTGGCTTTCCCACCGATGAGGGGCTGATTACCCCGCAAGTTGAAATCAGTTCTCTCTATATTGACCAAGTCCACGATGACGATGTCATCCTAGCATTTGCCAAGACCCATGATATCCCGGTTTTTCGCAGCGTCCGATCAGCCCTGACACTTGGTGGGCATCACTGGCGACCAAGCGATGAGTTATTAGCAGTTGATGGCGTCCTGATGATTGCTGAGCACGGTGATTACGGACAGAATGAAAAGGATCAGATGCTCTATCCGAAACGGTCTTTTTTCGAACAAATCTGCGCCGTCTTCGCCCGATCAGGAAGATCGGTGCCCGTGTTCTGCGATAAATATCTTTCATACGACTGGCCCACCGCCAAGTGGATGTACGACCGATCGCAGCAACTGAACGTACCGTTCATGGCGGGCTCTTCGTTACCCCTGTGCTATCGCAAGCCTTGGCTTGAGTACGATATCGGCGTGCAACTCGACCAAGCCGTTTCCATCGGCTGGCATCAGTTGGAATCCTATGGTTACCATGCCCTTGAACTCCTCCAGTGCATGGTGGAGCGACGGGCCGGTGGCGAAAACGGAATCGTCGCAGTGCAATGCCTTGAAGACGATGCTGTGTGGCAGGCAGGATGCGACGGACTTTGGTCGCAGGAACTGGTTAAGGCAGCAGATGACTGTACCGAGGCCAAAAATCCCGGCCGGATGGAGGATAATTGCCCCAACCCTGCAGCCTTTTTACTGGAATACGCTGACGGGTTCCGTGCCGCCACACTCATGTTGACTGGCCATCTCAAAGGTTGGGGTTTTGCCGGCTCATCCAACGGACAGATCCAGGCAACGGAAGTCCTTCAGTTTGACGCCCCTTATCCTAACCCCCATTTCAGCTATCTGGGTTTGAATATCGAGCAAATGTTTTTGACCGGCCAACCCCAATACCCGGTGGAAAGGACATTACTTGTAGGTGGCGCACTCGACGCATTGCTTGAATCACGCCACCAGGATCACAAGCGTATTGAAACCCCCCACCTTCGATTTACCTACGAGCCTCCGGCAACATCTCCAATTCGACCCATGGGCACCAAACCCACGGGCGCAGCGGCCATAGAGCGGACTTTTGATTAAGCGTTGCAAGCCGTTGATTTGTCTTTGAATATCCTCAAGACCCGGTCCAGAAAGCTGTCGCAAACCAGCCAACACGTGTCAGTTCAGGTGATTGGCAACCAGCAATGGGTATGCATTGGCGAAGCGGAATCATCTCAACAACCCAGAGCCCAATAAGTTGCTGAAAACTCGGGAACCAATGAACCGACATGCCCCACCACTACTTAAACCACCATGGCCAACAGATGACCCCACAATATGGATATGCAGACCAATGCGGGTGAGAGGACTCGAACCTCCACGGGGTTTAACCCCCACATGGACCTGAACCATGCGCGTCTGCCAATTCCGCCACACCCGCAGTATGTGGGGATCAGTCTAGACCTACGAGAAACCACTCGCAAGAACCACAACCATCATGGCCATTATGGTCAAGGCACATGGGATACATGACCAATTCCCAGATCAGCCACCTGAATCAGACAGGTCCATTACTGATATATGACTATTGGTGTATATGCATAGATCTGCAGCGACTTGCATACCAACTTCAACCACGCGACGTGATGACATATCCGTATGATTGATTAATGCTCGTGCAGCCGCCGTCGCATAAGCTCCACCTGAACCAATTCCCAGGATACCATCCGTGGGTTCGATCACATCACCAGATCCCGAAACAATCAGGCTGCACGCTCGGTCCGCCACGATGATCAAGCTCTCAAGATGTCGCAAAGCCCGATCCGTTCGCCACTGCTTGGCCAGTTCAATTGCCGCCCGTTTGATGTTTGCTGGCGAGTCTCGTAATTTGACCTCGAATCTTTCGAGCAACGCAAACGCGTCTGCGGCGGTACCCGCAAAACCAATAAGGACACCTGCACCTTCAACACCTACGCCATCCAGCTTGCGGATCTTGACTGCATCGGCTTTGGCAACCACCTTGTCCATGGTCACCTGACCATCTCCAGCAATGGCCACTTGATCATCGCGGCGTACAGATAGGATGGTGGTGCCCTCAAATGCATTCATGCCACCATTGTAAACCAGAGCAGGACATCTCGCATTATCCAGTGGTCTTGACCGCCCAACCCCATGCAATGAATTGCTAGGATGCAACCAACGATGCCCCCAGAAACCAATGATGATACCGGGCACATCCCTGTTCTGGCCCCGCAGGTGATGGAACTGCTGGCCCCCCGCCCCGGACAGGTATGCGTCGACTGCACGATCGGCCAAGGTGGCCACAGTACACAAATCGTACAGCAGCTTTCACCCGGGGGGCATCTTGTGGGTATTGATCGTGATCCTCGAAACGTAGAGTTCAGCCGGCAACTGCTGAAACAATCAGCACCCAAGAATGTTGCGTGGGACCTGGTTCATGCCAACTTTTCCGAACTGACCGATGTACTGGCACACCTGAATATTGACAAGGCGGATCTATTGCTGGCAGACCTCGGCTTCTCATCCAACCAGATGAATGACCCGAACCGTGGATTTTCCTTCGGTGCAACTGGCCCACTGGATATGCGATACGACTTGGGGCAGGAACTCACTGCAGCTCAATTGGTAAATACCCTAGACGAACGATCACTGGCCGACCTGATCTACCAGAATGGTCAAGAACGGCTGAGCCGGAAAATTGCGGCAAAGATTATCGAGCGCCGTCGCCAAGCGCCGATTAAAGACACGATGGTCTTGGCCCAAATTGTGCGTTCAGCTTATGGTTCCGTTTCCTCGCGCCGCCGAGGTCGCCGCATACCACGACGTATCGATCCGGCCACGCGCACTTTCATGGCACTGCGTATCGCGGTCAACCGGGAACTGGATTGCCTGCGGCACCTCCTACAGCAGCTTCCCAACGCACTTCAACCAGGTGGTGTAGCCATGATCATTAGCTTTCACTCACTGGAAGACCGCCTCGTCAAGATGACCTTTCGTGATCTAAACCGTAATGGCCAGGCCAAACTCCTCACTCGGCGGCCGTTAACTGCCACCGATGATGAACGCAAGAAAAATCGACGAAGCCGATCAGCTAAGCTGCGTGCAATATGTTTTGAATCTCGCACATCGGGACCTGTTATGGCATGATGCAGATACAGATCAGGTCGTTTCCAGGGTGAGACCAAGCTAGGACGGCACATGTACGATCACCAATAGCCACATGGAAGGCTGGCACATGACACGCGAAACTAAAGTTGGTTTACTCGTCGGACTGGGTGCCATTGTTTTGATCGGCCTGATTGTCACTGACCACCTTGCGGTGCAGGAAGGCGATCAGGTGCTCCCATTACTTGCACCTGATTTAAGCACACGCCAAAAATCTGAACCACAACTAATCGACGATCTAAGACACCAGCCAGCTCACCAACCACAGGTTTCCCCGCCTAGAGCGATACGCCTTTCACGAACTGCCAAATCTCTCTCCGGGAACAAGGGGTATGCGATTCCTGGTCAACAAATCCATGCAGCCACCGAGCCTGAAACCAATCCTGCTAAGTTTTCACCCCGGGAAACCCCCTCCAAGACAATTTCCCGTCCACAGGTATCCCACCAAGGGCCAAAACCTGCATTTACAACCATGGCTGGCCAGCAAAAATCGGCCGGAAACACCATTGGCGATCAACCAAGACGATATCACAACGTCAAACGCAATGAATCGCTCTACGGCATCGCTGAGCAACACTACGGCAATGGGGCACTTTTCACACTCCTTATTGAAGCCAATCCGGGAAAAATCATGGAAGGCGGCCATATCCGAGATGGTGTTCGGTTATATGTGCCTCCACAACCCCGATTGCAAACAATCCAGATCCGTCCACAAGCGGCACATGACAATCTGCACCGTGAGTACACCGTTGTCGAAAATGACACCTTGTGGCGAATTGCAGCCAATACACTTGGTGATCCAAATCGCCACAATGAAATCTTCCTGGCTAATCGTGGCAAACTCAAGAACGCCGATGATCTGAGGGTAGGTCAACACCTGCGGCTTCCAGCGCGTTGATACACCCCGCATGATCTCCAATTGGACCTGGACCTGTGTTTAGGAAACTCATCACCATGATCCTGGCAGTCGGTTCCTTGGCTGCGGTATTGCTTGACCTGCGCCAACAGCGAACCGAGACGATCTACCAGATTTCAATGTGCCATCGTCAGATTGCCGAGGTACGGTATGACCTTTGGCAATCGCGTTCACACGTTGCCAAAAAGCTTGAACCCAAGCACCTGCGTCATCTCATTGCACGTGCCCAGTTAAACCTCGAACCGTTGGCATGTGGCCAAACTTGCAATCCGCTTCCGTCATCGTCCGCCCTGGCGGTCGTTGATCATGACAATATCCAAGCCATTGTTCCATGAGAAAGCATCCTCTGCCTGAGCAGCGTGTCCTGACCGTCTCGGCAGTCCTGGTGGTCATGCTCAGCATTGGCCTCCTCGCCCAGTTCGGCCGTGTAGTACAACTCAAACTGGCACCGCCGAAACAGCTGGCAACATATACCGGCCGCCATCACAGCCGCACCGCATTTCACGCCCGAAGAAGTGATATTGTTGACAGGCGTGGCCGATTGCTGGCATCAAGCCAACTCGCCACTCGACTATTTGCCGATCCAGGCTTGATCGAAAACCTCCCGATCTTTTGCCAAGTCGTCGGTGAACTGGTCCATGTTGCCCCTTCCACACTGAAAGCGACCATACAAAAACGGATTGACCGGCGGTACGTGGTACTTGAACACGAACTGGACAAGTCTGCACTTGGGCAGTTGAAGGACCTGAAACTAAGGGGGCTCGGAACCCAGCGATGGGTCAAGCGGCTTTACCCACATGGATCACGAGCTGGCCAACTGCTTGGCAGTGTGGGCTTTGATGCCACCGGACTTGAAGGCGTGGAATTCGCATTCAACCGCGATTTGGTCGGTCGCACCGGATCACTGACTTATACACGTGATGTGCGTGGCCGCCCGCTTAATCTCCAGTACGAATCATACGACCCACCACGTGACGGGGCAGCAATACGGCTCACGATTGACCTGATGATCCAATCCATCGCCGAAGAACAACTCGCCATCAGCTGCAAGACTTTCGACGCACCCTATGGCCAACTGGTTGTCATGAACCCCCGCAATGGGCACGTCCTGGCAATGGCAAACTACCCCCCCTTTGATCCGAAGACCTTGGCCAAAAGTACACCACAACAATGGCGTAACCGCTGCATCACTGACATGTTTGAGCCAGGCTCAACCTTCAAGCCATTCGTCTGGGCCAAAGCAGTAGATCTGAAGGTAATTCAACCAGAGCAACTATTCGACTGTACGGACAGCGGTATCTGGCGTTCGTCAAAAGGGCGGCGGATCCGAGACGTACGTGGACATGGCAAATTGACTGGCCAACAGGTTTTAATCAAATCAAGCAATATCGGCATGGCGCAAATTGGACTACTCCTGGGCTCTGACAGGTTGCATCACGCGGTAGAGGCTTTTGGAATGGGCCAGTCAACTGCCAGTAGCTTGCCCGGCGAATCGGCGGGGATGGTTAACCCGCTACGCCAATGGAATCACTACTCACTAACCAGCATCCCAATGGGCCAGGAGATCGCAGCCACGCCATTGCAACTGGTCCGCGCGTTCAGCGGCATTGCCAACGATGGGATGATGCCGGCAACCGTAATCCGGATCCGTAAATCAGCCGATGATCTGATCTACCAGCACACCCTCAATCCGGCAACGGCCAAGCAGGTTCGACAGGTACTTCGCCGCGTTGTTCAAGAGGGAACAGGACGACGTGCCAACAGCAAACACTACCCGATCTTCGGCAAGACGGGCACAGCACAGATCGCCAACCCTAACGGGGGCGGCTACCTAGAAGATAAGTACATATCCTCTTTCATCGCCGGCTCCCCCCTTGAGGTACCCAGAATTGTCGTGGGCTGTTTTGTCCACCGCCCGGACAAGCAAAAGGGCTATTATGGCGGTACAGTTGCGGCACCAGTTGTACGGCGCGTGATTGAAAAAACGCTGATGTATCTTGGCTATCCACCGCAAGATCAACATTTACTCGCAAGTACCAATTGACCGTATAAGCCTGCAACGTTGATCGCAATTCGACCAGCCAACGGCTCGCTTAACCATGCCGCGTACGCCATTCCACCAATATCATCTTGATCAGCAGGCAAGGTTTGTGGACGTTGCCGGCTGGGAAATGCCTGCGTCCTACCACTCACCTGAAGCTGAACATTTGCATGTACGCCGCAGCGGTGGCCTGTTTGATCTTTCACACCGGGGGCGGATACAAATCACCGGTCACGATGCACAAAAATTCCTTGAGCGAATCCTTACACGCCGGATCGATGACATGAAACCCAATACCAGTCGATCTTCCCTGATCTGCAGCCAACATGGTGGAATCCTGGATGCCGTCACGGTGTGCCGTTGTGAAGACCACTGGCTGCTCGTTGTCAGTGCCCCTGGTCTTCATTCCATCTTGGCCCATTTACATCAAAATATCGGGACACTATCAGTCACAATTAACGACCGAACCCTTTCAACCGCCATGGTGGGCTTACAGGGGCCCAAAGTGATTGATTTGATAAGCCAGTTCTCAAGCGAAGTCCCAAACCTTCAACACGGAGAAATCTGCGTCAAGAATTTATTTATCCTGCGGTTGACCATTACCCGCCGCAGTTTCACCGGAGAAGATGGCGTCGAGGTGGTCATGGGCGCCAATATGGCCACGACCATCGTCAAGCTGCTAAGCCAAAACGCCCCGGAGGGTATTGTTGCCCCCATTGGCCTTGAAGCGCTCAACACGCTACGCATTGAGGCGGGTGTGCCGATGCTCGGCCATGAGTTCAATGAACAAACTGATCCGCTATCAGCGGGTTTGGAATTTGCAATCACTCCTGAGAAGGCCGACCCGGACAGCCGCGAACAATTCATTGGCAGCGACGCACTCAAGATGATCGCATCAAGGGAGACTGCACGAAGGTTGGTCGGACTCAAGCTAACTGGTTCGCGACAAGCAAATCAAGGCGCCAGCCTATTCGTATCCCGCCAAATCGTTGGCGCCGTTACTAGTGGATGCATCTCGCCCACACTAAATGCTTCAATTGCCATGGCCTTCATCGATACTGAACACCATCAGGTCGGCAATCATGTCGGCGTCGAGATCGATGGCGACCACGTTGATGCACAGGTTGTGCCACTGCCATTTTATGAATCAAAATTCGACACGGTTCTTTAACCGAAGTTGGTATACTCGACGGACTGACTGGGAACCTTTCCCAGATCCTTTCTTCCAACCTGTCCGCCACCTATGATTTCAGTATCACCCAAATCATGTTTCAACTGTGGCCCGAGACGATCGCGGCCAAATTTCAGGTCGCAAGCCACTGATTGAGAAAGAACATGATTTCCGACCTCATCTGAACCGTTTCAAAATGGTCGATTTCATATCTTTTGAGCTGCCAAGCGTCTGCTGCCTGGTGTGCCTCATAGATGGACTGCAACTCCTGATCAATACGATCCAGCCCCCTGGGAGGGGTCAACCGGTCGTAGTTACCGGCAAGACCAAGATGGGCCCGGGGAGCAATCAATGCATTGATTTTTGCAGTTGTAAATTGCTTAAGCAAAGATGGCACGTAGTAATAAATACCGTGACAGTCTAACCCTTGCTCATCGATTAGCGCCTGGAAATCAGTCAAACAGCAAAGATCCACGCAAGCCCTGATTCGGGTATCCAGTGCCGCCACCCACCACGCCATGGTGCTTCCCATGGATATCCCCAATGTGCCAATTCGACGGGTATCGATATCCGGGCGATCGGCCAGGTAATCAACGGCTCGCAAACTATCGTAAACCATCATGCCCCACAGAACTTAGCCTTTCCACAGCATCTCCTTAAACACTTCCGATTCCGTGCGCCCACGTCTTTCTCCGAAACACCAAGTATCGATACACAAGGCAGCATAACCCTTCTCCGTCAGTGCTCGGGCGTACGGTGGATCTTGCAGTGCGGCTCGGCCGTAGATCAATTCATCCTTGCCCAGTTCTTAGTCACCGCCATGCGCATGATTGTAAAGGACACAAGGCAGCGGCCCATCACATGCTTTAGGCTTCACAAAGTAAGCAGACACGGACTGTGATCCATTAAGATCCAACACGAGCACTTCAAGGATATAGCCGTCTTCCTCCCTTTGCGTAACCGGTTCACACGACACGGCACGACTCAATGGCGGAAGGTCGCCTAGTAAGTCATAAAGCACCTTCCTGCTGTTTTGCTGATGATCAGCTGCCAGGTTAGACATTGTTCATCCTCATTTTATTACCAAAACACCATCTACCTCAAAAGGTCCAATGACTTGTGATGCTCACGCCAAAACGCTGAACACGACCATGTCCTACCAGATGCTCTTCATTTGCCAGCACGTCAGTTCGCGTAATACCGACTGACGCCCTCGGGATTGAATCGAAAGACCAATACTATCAGGTCGCTGCGGGTAAACGCGCTGCGCCAGGCACTGGCGACCATTAATGAATACCTCAACGACACTCCGGTCAATAAAGATTCGAAGGCTAAGATCTTCGCCCTCATGCAGTTCAAAGGGCGCAATTTCAGGCGGCCGCGACAACAAGTCGGAACGCAAAGAAGACCGTGACGTGTCGATCACGATCGCATCCTTATGAACCAACTCACAAGTCCTATAGGATGCGTGGGCATTCTTTAAAAAGTAAATGGATGTAAACTCCGACTGGTCTGGTGACCTCAAGACGTCCAAAGACAACTGATTTGCATCTTGCGGATCAATGATTGCATTGATTTCGATGGTATTGCCTCGAATGTCATCCAGAACTGTTTCACGGTTTGCTTCAAGCAACATGGGCCCCACGCGTTTGAAAGTGGTACGGAGCTTGTCCATTGACCTGATCGGTTCGATTCCCAGCGTGCAATCTGGGCGGAGGGTCAACACGCGAGCAAGCGACATGATCTGGCGCCACCCGCGAGACTCGATACCTTCATTCATATTATGAATAACGTAACAGCCTCCATGACCGTCTGGCGTTGCGGATGGTGCATGAACACCCCCATGTCCGATTGGCCCGAAGTTGAATCGGCCATGCAGAAAAGGTTTGAATTTCCGCTTAGTACGATCGTAATCACCCAAGAAGTACTGTGAGCCACGCATATGGCTGGCGAATAGCAGGATGTGCTTATCCCCCAACGGCCAGAAATAGGGCACTGCGCCATCTTCACCCCGTTGCGTGTAACGTCCACCATCTACAAACTGCCCTTCATACCGCCAGGATTGCAGGTCTTTTGAAAAAAAGAGGTGTTCCACCATCTGGCAGTCCTGACGGAACCGCATGGATCGGTTACCTCCATCCTTCTGGGTTCCGGACAAGGCGTAATACCCGTCTTCCTCGGCCCAGATACAAGGATCAAATACGCGGTAGGGATAACCTGAATCATCGGCTTCCACAATCGGGATCACTGGATTACCGGGTAATTTCTCCCAATTAAGAAGAAGGGGATCGCGGGCAACCGCAATCATGTTGCCCGCTTGCTTCCCGTGGTAGATCGCGATCACCCGGTCAGATTCAACCAAGGTGCTTCCGCTAAAACATTTGCGTTCAATGTCCGGATAGATGGCCAACGGCAGGTCCTGCCAATACACAAGGTCATCGCTGACAGCGTGACCCCAATGCTGTCGCCGGTCAGCCTCATCTGGATAAGCCTGGTAGAAAAGGTGGAATCGATCACGCCAAAAACACAACCCGTTGGGATCATTCATCTTGCCCTGTGGGGCAACGAAATGATACGCAGGACGGTATGGGTCAGCGGCCAATCTTTGCCGCGCAGCGGCAAATTGTTCAAGCTGCTTGTCTGTTCCCAATTGCTCAAGTTGCTCAGTTAGGGTATTGCCATATAAGCATCGCTTGATTGGTGATTTGTAGCGTGGATTGGCGTCCATCTAAGGTAATGATACCGCAAGGTCTTCGGCCACTGCCACCACCGCTGACTGCTAATTTATTTTCGCACTCAATTGCCACACCGACCGCCCAATTATGGTATCTTACCGGCCGTCACGGGTGGTCTTGGGAGCCAGGAAACAAGCCAAGCAAGCCAAACCATAAATCGACACGCCCATCGCGTGCAATAGGTGAACGGCGGGTTTATAATCGGTGTTTCCGCTTGGCACATCGCGCCCACGGAGGCGAAACATGTTTAAGATTCACGTTGGCAACATAAGCTACAAGGTGACACCGCAAACACTGAATAAACTCTTCAGTGACTACGGCCTGATTGATGAAATCATCTACGTCACCGACGAAAAGACGGGTAAACCACGCGGGTTTGCATTTGTGCTCATGCCCAGTGAGGACCAGGGCCGAGCGGCCATTGCCTCGCTTGATGGTCGCCGCGTAAATGGACGACCCATGGTGGTCGGTGAAGCCAGCGGCAAGGGCCTGGTCAAACCAACCGAAGTAGTTGCCACATCAACTGATCGACCTGCCCCCAGCCAAAGCAGGCGTCCGGTCTCCCGTGGAGCTCGTGCCGGTCGCCGGCCGGGCCAACGCCGGGTTCCGCCGCGGTAACCAAAACTAAGCCCACCGCAGCAGCCTAGTCCATATCATTGGTTCCCAATTACATCTGAAACCTGGTGTTATTTCAGCATCACGAAACGGTGAACAGTGGCCTTGAAATCCTCGTGACCTCCGGGAGAAACTGCACCTAGCTTTCGGGCAATGCATATCGACCTGAATGCGTTCTGTCCGTTGCTTCAAATGGGCATTTCCGTCCCGTGATCGACTCGAAAATCTTGCCCACATGTGGATGACAGTTTTCAATAAACAGTTGAAAGCGGATCTGGGTCCCGACTGCCGCGGTCCCCCCAACATAGAAACCAGGCACATTGGTCTGCATGGTTTCCAGATCCAACTGGGGCGCGTGGTTCTCACCTGCCAATGCCACGCCAACCTGTTCCATCAAGGTTGTATCCATTTCGTAACCAACCAGCAGAAGTACGAAATCGGCCGGCACTTGAGTACATTGACCGGTTTGAACCTGATGAAGGAAAACATGCTGTGGCGTAATCACCGTTGGTACGGTCAGAGGGTAATAAGTCACGCGTTTGGTCTTGATCAACATTTCGATTTCCGGTGTTAACCAGTACTTGACGCTCTTAGTATCAAATTCATCACCACGATAGCTGATCGCCACATCAGCGCCAGTTCGTTGACAACGAATCGCCGCCTCCACTGCCGAATTGCGACCACCGACAACAAGCAATCGCTTGCGAAAGTATCGATGTGGCTCATCGAAGTAATGGCTCACATGGGGCAAATCTTCCCCAGGCAAGTTCAGATCACGGGCCCGATTAAGGTCGCCAGTAGCCAACACGACGTGATCGGCTACGTATTGGTGCTGTTCGGTGGCCTTTTCACTCGTCAACAAGAACTTGGATCTGGACTTTTGAATTGAAGTAATTTTTTCATGAGTACGCACCGTCAGGTTGAATTGCTCCACAATACCGCGCAGATAGGCCAGGTACTCTTCACGCGACGCCTTTTCCTGCTCAACGGTCTGCAGTGGGACGCCGCAGATTGCAATACGATCCGGCGACGAAAAGAACCGCATCTGCCGCGGCATCCAACTCACTGTATGACCAATCTGCCCCGCGTCGAAATGAAGATACTTGACGCCACCCAGCTTGAAAGCCGCCGCCAATTCCAAACCAATCGGACCCGCACCGATCACAGCCACTTGCGTCCTGGTTGCCATAGGGGCAAGCTACTCCCACTCAATCGTTGCCGGCGGTTTGCTGGAGATGTCATAGACCACCCGGTTGACACCACTCACCTCATTGATGATGCGGTTGCTGATTTGGGCCAGCACCTCAAATGGGATCCGTGCCCAGTCGGCCGTCATGAAATCCTGTGACTCAACTGCACGAATTGCAATGACCTGCTCATGCGTACGACCATCGCCCATCACACCCACGGCTTTAACCGGCAGTAAAACAGCGAAGACCTGGGCCGTCGAACGATACAGTCCTGCCGACACGATTTCCTCAAGCAAAATCTCATCGGCATCACGCAAAATATCCAGTGCCGATTGGGTCACCGCCCCCAGGATACGCACGGCCAGACCAGGACCGGGAAATGGATGCCGCCAGACGATCTGCTCAGACAGATCCAGAACTTCCCCCAGTCGCCGCACCTCGTCTTTAAACAGGTTACGCAGTGGCTCAACCAGTTTGAAACCGAGTTTCTCGGGTAGCCCGCCGACATTGTGATGACTTTTGATATTTGCCGCCGCCCCGCTGTATCCGTGACCAGATTCAATCACATCGGGATAAAGCGTACCCTGGGCAAGGAACTCGGCATTGCCGATCGCCTTTGCCGCCTCCTTGAATACCTCGATGAATCGATGGCCAATAAGCTGTCGTTTTTCCTGGGGATCTTCAACCCCCGCCAGATCAGATAAAAATTGAGTCCCTGCATCGACGACACGCAGATTGATACTGAAATGCGAACGGAATTTTTTCTCCACCAGTTGGCGTTCATTCTTGCGCAGAAGGCCGTTATCTACAAAGATGCAGGTCAGTTGTTCACCGATCGCCCGTTGCAGCAGAGCCGCCGTAACCGCCGAATCAACCCCACCCGACAAACCGCACACAACACGGGCATCACCCACCACTTGACGTACCCGTTTGATTTCAGCCTCAAGAAAATCGCTCATCTTCCACGAACCGTCACAACGACAGATTGAAAACAGGAAATTGCCCAGAATGTCGACGCCGTGTTGTGTGTGCGTCACTTCGGGATGGAACTGCACCCCATAAAACGAACGCGTACGGTGCCGCACCGCCGCACAAGGGCACGTGGTCGTTGACGCCAACGAAACAAAATCATCCGGCAGATCCACAATTTGATCGCCATGACTCATCCAGACCGATGACTGAGATTCAATATTTCCCAGCAGATCTGTATCATCGCAGACCATCAGGTCTGCGCGGCCATATTCGTGGCGAGAAGCTCGGCGCACCTCAGCGCCCAGCATTTGGCAAGCCAGTTGCATGCCATAACAGATCCCCAGTATGGGAACATCCAACTCGAAAAGGCGCGGATCGCAACGCGGGGCACCGTCGTCGTAGACGCTTGCCGGGCCCCCGGAAAGAATGACGCCGCATGGCTTGATGGCTTTCAACTGGTCAACCGAAACATCCGGTGCCACCAAAATGCTCAACACACCTGCCTCACGTACACGGCGGGCGATGAGTTGTGCGTACTGGGAACCAAAATCAAGGATTGGCACAACCTGGCCACGAAGCGATTGCGGCAGATCGTCTAACTCACTGAGTAGTTCGTCGGATTCAGAACGCCCGGGGCTCGACACGGTGGACATGTGGTCGCCTTCTAAAAGAAAGATCATAACTATTAGGGTAAAGCACTACAATATCACACATGCAAACCGCCATACTGCTGGCCACCGCGATTTTTACCGCCGTGCCACCATTGACGGACAAGCAAGTCATGCAACTGCAATCGGCCATCGACAACAGCCCGTTGGTCGACGAGGCCGCCTGGTATCCGTTGCTGCGCAATGCCCTTGAATGGCAAGGCGATGTGAAGCCGGGCAGCAAGATCCCTGATTATGATGCCATCGGACAGACCCCTTCGGCCTATCGCGGCCAACGTTTTATTCTTGCAGGTCGCTATGCAGGTCGACCACCCAGCCGGACTGACCTTAAGGTCACCAACCTTGCTCGCGCAGGACCGTGGGACGGCAAACTGGAACAATGGAGCATGATCGTCGCCAACGACCCCGAAATCGTGGCGATTGTCTACCTCGTGGACCCACCAGATGAACCACAGACGAACAGTCACATCGAAATAGTTGCGAGATTCTACAAGATCTGGGAGACCACCAATCTGGCAAATCAAGTATCGCGTTATCCTGTGTTTGTTGGCAAATCTGCCAAGTTGTTCAAAACTGCATACAGTACATCAACCGATACGTCGCGATTGTTTCTAGCACTGGTAATCGCCCTTGGACTCGGATGGCTCATACTCCGATTAGGGGTGATGAGGGGGGGGGGCGACCCAGTTCCAAGCCGGCACCATGTGGTACCGACACATGAACCACAGCCCTATGACCACGCAAATGACGATGATCAGGACGGATTACCGCAGGACCCTGCCCAGGCCCTGCTAGAGATCAAACGCCGACAAAGAAAGCAACCCATGAACTCCATTGCCATTGACCTGCCACATCACCGGTATGAAGTGCTGGTTGGAAGTAGTGGCCTTAATCAGTTAGGCAACCTGGTACAGGAGGTGGCGCCTCACACGCGGGCGGCGTTACTGATTGATGAGGGGCTTCCTGATCAACATGTTGTATCGGCGCAATCTTCGCTACAACAATCCGGGTACGACCTTGTCATCGAACCGATGCCTGTGGGCGAGAACCACAAGAACCTTGATACCGTGCGCACCGCCTATGAACGACTCCTGAGCGCTCAATTTGAGCGCCACAGCCCCGTCATCGCAATGGGCGGTGGGATTGTGGGCGATACGGTTGGTTTCATTGCCGCAACCTACCTTCGAGGTGTGCCATTCATTCAATGTCCGACCACCTTGCTTGCAATGGTCGATGCCTCGGTCGGCGGGAAGGTCGGCGTCAACCTGCCGCAAGGAAAAAATCTTGTGGGCAGTTTCTACCAACCCAGCCTCGTCGTTATTGATACCGATACGCTATCTACCCTACCGGATCGCCAAATGCGATGCGGCCTGGCCGAGTGTATTAAACATGGCATCATTCGTGACGCTGAACTGTTCACATGGACGGAAAACCATGTCGATGAAATTCTTTCCCAGGATCGTGACATCCTGGTTGAACTGGTTCGCCGTAACGTACAGATCAAGGCAAGCGTGGTCATCGCCGACGAAAAGGAACTCGGCCAGCGGGCCCACCTGAATTTCGGGCATACTTTCGCCCATGCCATTGAAGCCGCTGGAAAGTTCGATAGTCCTTCTTCTTACCATCATGGCGAAGCTGTCGCGTTGGGCATGGTCGCAGCAACCAAACTTTCCGTTACAATCGGCCGGTGCGACCCGAACATCCTTCAGCGACTTACCAGCCTGCTTGAGCGTGCCGGGCTTCCCACCCAGTCCCCACATCTACCCGCAACCAGACAGTTACTGGAACTGATGCGGGTCGACAAGAAGGTGGCAGGCGGACAATTGCGGCTGGTGCTACCCACTAACCTGGGGCAGGTTGATCTTGTCAATGCAGTGGACGAACAACACATCGTTGACGCGTGGGATAGCTTGCGCCGATAGGACATGGATACGCAAACACCACCCGTTTGCCCCAATCACATGACAGTCACAGATTGCCCCGGAATCTCGCCTCCAACACCAGCGAAAGGCTAGGGGCTTTGATTAAACAACAAAGATCGACTTGCTGTCATAATGGATGTAATCTTCCACTAACCTTTGTCGATCAAAATGAATGAGAAATAGCACGTATGCAAAGAAGCGAAGACGGCCAAGTGGTCATAAGCTGCGACTTTTGTGGAACTGATTGGGACCAGGTTTTCCCCATGATCGAAGGGCATCGAGGTTCGGTCATTTGCCTCGACTGCGTCAAGCAAGCGATCGCCGATGAAAGCGCCCCACAAAACCAATACAGCTGCACGATGTGCATCCGTGATCAGCTGCCGACGGAACTCAAGCAATGGGCACCCAACCCACGGTCACAAGCGGCTAACCCAACCGCCATTATTTGTCACGATTGCCTTCAGCAGGCAACCCAAGCATTTCATCGTGACGATGATGTCCCGTGGTCAATGCCCAAGTAATTGGTGGTCACACTGCAAAATATGGCTTTGTAGGGATTTCCAAGTCAGTGGTCCGGAAGACCCCCTGCCCAGCCCAACTATTCAATCACTTGGATGCTCGCGGTAATTTGACCGCCTTGAAGGCGCCGTCCTTATAACGCTGTGCAATCGGCATCCTGCGGCCAAATCCAAAGGCCCGGCCGGTTACTTTGATTCCCGGCGCAGCCTGTTTGCGTTTGTATTCATTACGATCAATTAACTGCACCATCCGTGTAATCGTCTGCTGGGGCACCGTTTTTTTCAGGGCATCTATAATTTGCTGCACTGACTGTTCCTGCTCAACGTAGTACTCGATAATCTGATCCAACACTTCGTAAGGAGGCAATGAATCCTGATCACTTTGGTCAGGACGCAACTCGGCACTGGGCACTTTCGTAATGGAGCTTTGGGGAATGACCGAGCACCCGTATTCAGCCCGAAGTGGAGACGATGAAGAGTCATTGATCCATCGAGCCAGTTCCCAGACCATTGTCTTGGGCACATCACTGAGCACGGCCATCCCACCACACATATCACCATAGAGCGTGCAATAGCCCACCGCCAGTTCACTCTTGTTACCTGTTGTGACAAGCAGTGAACCATTTTTGTTGGAAAAAGCCATCAGGATGACACCGCGAATACGTGCCTGGATATTCTCCTCAGCTGCATCAGGTTCCAAACCGACAAAATATGGCGCAAGTACTTGCTCAAATGCCTGGTGTGGACCGGCAATTGGGATCGCGTGAAAGGCCAGCCCCAATACATCAGCTAATTCTTCAGCATCGGTGACAGAACTCGGCGAACTGTAGCGGGACGGCATTGCCACACCCATCACATTGGACTTACCCATTGCAGCAACAGCCAAAGCCGCGGTCACCGCCGAATCGATACCGCCCGACAGCCCTACCACGATGGACTTAAACCCGCACTTGTAACAGTAATCACGCAACCCCAAGACCAACGCTTGATAAACCGATTCAATCGTGCCCCCCGACCCCGATCGACTTGAACATCCCGGATCTTCCGATGATTGTGGCTTAGCCATTTCCCAAGGCGGTACCATTGCTGATGCGTTAACAGGAAGTGATGGTGTACTATTCATACCTGATGTAGATGGCTCCACATCCACAACCAGTAAATCCGTTTCAAAAGACTTGGCTGCAGCAATGAGATTGCCATCCACACCGATCACGCAGCTATTGCCGTCAAACACCAGTTCATCATTTCCACCAACCTGATTGCAATAGACCAAAGGACGTGCCCGCCGCCTGGCTGCAACAGCAAACAGTTCCAACCGAAATGCCGGCTTGCCAACCACAAAGGGTGACGCCGAACAATTGATCATGATCTGGGCATCAGCATCAGCTAAAGCATCCAAGGGATCGTGGCGGTACAGCTTCCGGGGAAGTAACTGTTGGTCGTTCCAGAGATCTTCGCAGATGGTGATACCCAGGCGGACACCATGAAACTCGAGAAGCAAATCGCCTGCCTGACCAGCTTGCGGCTCAAAATAACGGCTTTCATCAAATACGTCGTAGGTTGGCAGAAGGCTCTTGGATCGGTGGCCAACAATACGACCGCCATGACAGAAAGCTGCAGCATTGAGCAACGGACGGCCAACCGGGTCATCAGAACGGCGGGGATACCCGATGACGGCTGCGATTTCGTTGCAAAATCCAGCCAGGTACCGAACTGCGGCCTCACAGTCATTAATCACCGAGGGTTTAAGCAGTAAATCCTTAGGCGGGTAGCCAACAATCGCCAATTCAGGTAGCACCACAAGTTCAGCACCGTGCTGCTGTGCCCGGCTGATCGCATGACGGATCTGCTGGGCATTGCCGTGAATGTTCCCGATCGTTGGATTAATCTGCGCCAGTGCGATCTTCACAGTAGGATACTCCGCAAACTAATTGTATCCGTCACGAGCGACCGTGTGTTGCATTGACGGCTACAAACTCGTCGCCTAGGCTTCGTCTCATAACGGCCGCGTTGGCTAGGAACTGGACGGAGCATTCTCTGGCAAGGGTGCCATAACAGGCGATGCTGCATGGTATATCTCCAGTATCGGACCATACTGCCATCAAATACTGATGCCGGTTGGTGACTTGGGGACTTTTTTAGACGGAGACTGACATGATTTGCATGTATGGCCGCATCATCGTGTCTTTTGTATTTGTGGGGTTCCTCCTCGGTGGCATCAGCGGATGTCATAGTACCGATCATCCATCTAACTTAGCGGCACAGATACATGTCTCACAGGGCCATCAATTTCTAGACCAGGGTTTGAGCAACTCAGCATTAGCCTCATTTGCCTTGGCTATTGCAGAGAATCCCAAAGTCGTTGATGCCCATATGGGCATGGGCAATGTCTATCGGCAGCGTGGCCGCCATGAACTGGCCGAACGTTCATTCACCACTGCCACCCACATTGCCCCCAACAATTATGAAGGGCACTATTACCTAGGCCTGGTTCTCCACTTGGGAAACAAACTTGAAGATGCCGTCAGGGTCTACCTTCGCGCCTTGATTATCCGCCCGGAGAGCTATGAAGCCAATTATCACTTGGGCGGCGCCTACTTACAGTTGGGGCGGCCAAGCGACGCAGCACAATACGTGACCCGCGCAACTGACCTCAACCCCGAGAGCCAAGAAGCGTGGGCCAACCAAGGCGCCGCACTCAGTCTATTGGAGCAATATAAAGAGGCGGCGGAAGCCTTTCGACACGCCAACGAACTGGGTGACACACAAACACCGGTCTTGATTGGCCTGGCTGATGCCCTATTGCGATTAGAGCGTTACGAGCGCGCTGTTAACGTCTTGCAATCATTGATCCGCCACGAACCAACTTCCCTGGCTCACGAGCGGATGGGGTATTGCCTATTTAAGTCGTACCGATTTGAAGATGCCCTTACCAGCTATCGCGCTGCCCTATCACTCAAAAGTGATGACACGGCCTCACTCAATGGTTTGGGGGTTTGCCTGATGACGCTTTACATCCAATCGGGGCGCCAGGATTCAGCCTATTTCGATGAAGCAATGCAATCATGGCGCAATAGCCTCAACCTGGAAGGCAATCAGCCTCGGATTATTGACTTGATCTCACGCTATCAAACTCGATAGGACCCAACTAACTAACGATCTACTTGCCCCATCACCACGTCGATCGAACCGATGATGGCAGGCACGTCAGCCAAAAGACAATCCCGGCAAAGCACGTTAGTAACCGACAGATTGCAGAACGTCGCAGCACGAACCTTGCAACGATATGCCATCGGACCGCCCTGGCTCTCTAGGAAAAACCCCAAAATGCCACGTGGATTTTCCGTTTCAACATATACCTCGCCTGCGTCCGGTTTGAAGTTTCGGGACAATTTAATCCGGTAATTAGCTTCTTCACCTGAAACCGGAATCATCTTGATTGCCTGCCGGATGATCTTGACCGACTGCTCAATCTCCAGCATACGAACAATGTAACGGTCCCAGCAATCGCCCAGAACCCCCTTCTCGCCACGACCTACACAGACATCAAAATCCAGTTCTGGATAAAGGCTGTAAGGCTTATCACGACGCAGATCATAAGCAATACCACTTCCGCGAATCACCGGCCCGGTCAACGCATAGGCTTTGCAGAGTTCTGGGCTAATCACACCGACATTGGCTGTCCGCTTGACAAAGATATGGTTGTGGGACAGCAGGTCATTATATTCCTTGATTTTCGGCTCGAAGTAATCGAGAAATTCAGTGATCTTTTCCAGATAACCTTCCGGCAGATCATAGACGGATCCACCAATTGTGAAGTAGCTATATGTAAGCCGGGCACCGCAAACCATCTCGAACAAGTCCAAGATATATTCGCGCTCACGAAAGGCGTAGAGAAACGGCGTAAAAGCGCCAATGTCCAAGCCGTAGGTCCCAAATGACACCAAGTGGGATGCAATACGATTCAGTTCGCCAATGATAATCCGGATAAATTCAGCCCGTCGCGGAAGTTCAATACCCGCAAGTTCCTCAACTGCCCTGCAATAGGCCCAGTTCTCGTTCATCCCTGCTAGATAATCCATGCGGTCGGTGTAAGGGATGAACTGATTGTAAGGAACACTCTCGCCAATCTTCTCTGCACAGCGGTGTAAATATCCGATATGGGGCACGGCCTCGAGCACCATTTCACCATCTGTACGCAACACAACGCGCAAAACACCATGGGTTGACGGATGCTGCGGCCCCATGTTGACCAGCATCTCTTCAGTTTGAACATCTTCCTGTTGGACTGTTTCCGGCACAGACTCGGGCCGCTGGATGATATAGGCTTGGTCAATCTGGGTGTCGGCTGTGGTCATGGGGACATATTTTAAGCATCCTCCGAATCGAAGCAATGCCTTAAAAACAGCATAAGCATCGGATCCCGTGGAATCGTGATTGTGGCACCAGGCAATTGCACCAAAGCCACCGGGGTATGCCGGTTACCAAATCAAGAATGCGGAACGACATGCCCTGCGTCCATCTAACAGGAAGGGGCCGGGCCCTACAAGCCTGATGCAAAGTTACAGCCGGTTGATCGTAAAATATGAATGAATCTTTGTTGAAACTTGGTATGCGAGTCCCCATTTGTCATCTACAGCAACTGTAACCCACCCCGTGGAGCCAGGACAAGAAACAATGGTTTTTCAGATCCGGCGGTTACTTGCTTTGATGATCCAGCAACGGGGCTTGGCCATGGTTTGGACCATGGAATGTCGGACTGCAACCAGTTTGAAACCAGCTCAGATGAAAATCCAACCACTGGCTGAACTTCCGCGCCCTTCCTTAATTGTTCCTCTTTAATAGTGTAGGCTCAGGGACATTACTGGCTCATAATCCCGATAATAGAACCCACCGGGGTGGACATCTCCCCGCTTAGGACAACCCACGAACTCAGCTAACGTGTCATTACCGGATCATTTGCTCCCCACCACCATCGATATACCTTGGATTTTAAAGACCGGCGTAGAAATAGGTTCAGCCTCACCAGACCGCCTCATGACGGCTTAGCCCGGCCAAATATCCCCCCGATTTGCGGCGTGGTGCGGCATACCACCTTCATTGGTTTACGGACTGCATAAACTTGAAGCTCATACCGTGCGTAAACCTCATGTCACCGTGGACCGCCGCTAGGGAACCTGGCTCATAATACCGTGACCAAACCTTCATCCTGGCTTGTTACGTCCAATAATTCCATATCTCGAAGTTATTTACTTAGTAAAAAAAAATGTGGCAAGTGTGTTAACCCCCGGACGATACAGGATTGCAACGGAATGCCAGGCAATACGTATCACCGTATTGCCGTGAAAATAACCCAGATACGGTAACATTGGTGGCCGCCACCAAGGACCGCCTTAACAACCAATAGCCGGGATAAAATAATAGCCAGCCCTGGCCAACATACAAGATCCATAGCAGATTGATTCAAAAAACGCATCAGATAGCATCCCAAACTGATTTGTAATTTCAAAGTCATAATAAACAGATATTTAACAACAATACGGCAATCTCTGAACATAATGTCAAGACCGTATCTATATTATTAAAGGTAACAGGGGACTTCATAACCAAGAAGCCGTTCGGATTGCCAAGATTTCCATGGGTATTACTTGACGAATCATTCCACAATCCCAATAATCGCCCGCCTTGATTTGGATTCACTGCGGCATTTTGATAGATTGTGGCCCGTGTTAAGACGAATGATAGAATTTCGACATTCAGGGCTACTAATTTTCAATCGGACGCGAATTTGACCAGGGTGTTTTCCGTCACCGCTAGTTCAAGGATGGGCAAAGCGGAAGTGATATGAATAAAAACACTCAATTAGGAGTGACCAACGGCGTCACGTTGACGCCGTTTCGATCTTGACTGTGTGGGTCAAGATACATCGGCTGCGGGCCAATCGGGCAAATGAGTCCAGAGGTCACGCAAACGGCTTCTTATTTACTGTATCTGAAAGGAGAGACGTTCCATGAGAAGCAACTATATGATTGGCCTTTTGGTCGTGCTGGTGATCTCTGCCACCGGCGTATCGGCTTGGGCAGAAGCGTTGGTGGGTGATTCCTCAGCGTTACGCTCAGAGGTCGCAGAACTCAGAGGTCGGCTAGCCGAGCTTGAAGCGCAGCAAAATGATGCGTGGCTCAGCCAGCGACGGGCAGAGGAATTCAAGGGGATGGTTCGCGAGGTGTTACAAGACGCCGATATGCGTGCCAGCTTACTGGAAAGCCACATGACAGCAGGTCATAACGGAAGTGGTTTCTTCCTCTCCAGCGAGGACGGCAGCTTCCTGTTGAATCTGCGTGGTTATATCCAGATGCGACATGTCAACAACTCCATAGATGACGGAGCTGGCATTGATGGCGCCGAACGTGGCTTTGAGTTTCCCCGGGCCAAGATCATCGCTTCGGGTCATATTGCTGACCCACGGCTGGGCTACCTAGTTTCACTGTCTGTGAATCCAGGTAATAACAATGTTTCAGCCGATGAACTGTCGATTTCCTACGAATGGATGGACGGTGTCACCATCTCGGGTGGCGAAAGCAAAGCCCCGTTCATGCGTGAGGAAATGATTGAACCAACGCATCAACTCGCAGTAGATCGCTCCTACGTTAATGAGCTTTTCACTACTGGTGTCGTACAAGGCGTTGGTGTGACCTGGGACGCCAGCGACGACATGCTGGTCCGCCTTTCACTCAATGACGGTGCTGGCTCTGGTGAAACCGCTGGTGCGGGATTCTCCGGTGATGCCACTGATATTGCAATTACCGCAAGAGTGGACTTGAAACTGGCTGGCAGCTGGGACCAGTGGTCTGACTATAGCGCCTGGAGTGGCGAAGATCAGGCACTGTTCTTAGGTGTTGCTGTTCATCACGAAGTCGGTGAAACCGGCGATGCAGCCGCCAATGATAACGCCACGGGCTGGACAGTTGACGCCGCACTAGAGAACAACGGCTGGAACTTGTCCGCAGCGATTACTGGGCTCAACACTGACCCCGAAGCAGGCGCTGACGCTGATACCTATGGTATTGTTGCCCAAGCAGGCTACAACTGCTCAAACAGCGGCATGGAGCCCTACGTACGTTGGGAACATGTCGACTTCGATGGCGCCGCAGACGATGTTGAGATTCTGACCGTCGGTGTCAATCGATACTTCAGCAACCACGCCGCCAAGCTCAGCGTGGATGTCGTTTGGACGTCTGATACGATCCCAACGGCAGCTGAGAACATTGGCATCAGAGCGACCGGCGCAAATGACGATGACCAAGTCGTGATTCGCAGCCAGCTCCAGTTGATGTTCTAAGATTTGAATTAAACCCCTTGTCACCGCATGGTGGCCGAGGGAGCGAAATTCATAAGGCCGGTCCTCTCAAAGGACCGGCCTTTTTTTATTCATTGTTTCTGTAACCGTGGGTTAGGAATTGATCGTTTGCCGGATGGCATCAATGACTGCTTCATGCAGCGAACCATTGGACGCCACAATACCCTCATTCGATTCCAGACGTCGTCCCTGGGAGAAGTCCAGTGAACGGCCACGTATGTCCGTTACACAGCCACCTGCCTCAACAACTACCAATGCGCCGGCAGCATGGTCCCAAATACATTCCCGATAATCCGCCCGGGTTGGTAGCCTCATATATATCTGTGACTCACCGTTAGCCACTGACGCATATTTTGCCTGGCTATCCATTCGCACCGGCTCCCTGGTGATGCCCAAGATTTCGGCGATCTGTGCCGCTGTACCATGGCTCGAATGTGCCGATTCGACCGATTCACAAAATCTAGCTTCACTGGGACCGCCCAATGAACTGACTGCAACGGGTCGACCCTGGCTCGAATCGCCCAAAGACATCAGCGTGGTCCCCTGCCCCTTGACTGCAACCATCAATGTACCTTCTGACATTCCACCCAAACTGAGGTTGGGACATCCCAGCACACCAAGCACAACTTCATTGTCTTCAAGAAGCGCTAATGCCACTGCGTATTGCTCTTGACGCAGAAAACCCTTGGTGCCGTCGATTGGGTCTAGGGTCCAATAGCGAGAACCACTTGCTTCGCTTTGGGCACCACGATCGATCAGGTCCAAAACGTCCGTCGCCATAAGATCTGTACGATTCAGCCCTGTGCCGGCATGCTCAACCACTGCCTGGCGGACTGCATCTTGCCCATCTTGGCGAAGAACATCTGCCTGTTCTTCACCAATAATGGCATCATGAGGCAACGCGGCGCCAAGAATCCCGCAGACAACTGCTTGCGATGCGAAATCAGCAACGGTTACAGGGCTGCGATCCTTTTTCTCGATTACCTGGGCATCAATCAAGTGGCCCTGAATAGCCGTGCATACCCTGGCGGCGGCACGAACCGCGTCGATTGCGACTTGACGTTCCTTGGACCAATGTACATTCATGATTTCACTTAAAATGGAGGATCACTGCCCCCCAACCGCGTAAGATTATTAAATCGTGTCGTGTCGGCATTAAACTGAAGCCCAACCGTCCCAGTCGGACCGTTACGTTGCTTGGTCAAGATTAATTCCGCCACACCTAACTTGTCTGCATTATCATCCGCCCATTCAGGATCCGTGTGATAATATTCTTCACGGTGCAGCATCATCACCACGTCGGCATCCTGTTCAATTGAACCTGACTCACGCAGATCACTCATGCGAGGTCGGTGATCTTCACGCCCCTCAGGTGATCGATTTAACTGACTCATACAAATGATCGGCACATTAAGTTCCCGTGCCAATGATTTGATGCCGCGAGAAATCAGGGAAACCTCTTGCTGCCGTGATTCACTTCCCGGCGCACTCATCAGTTGCATATAGTCCACGAAAACAGCCTTGACCTGATGTTGCGACACCATGCGCCTCGCTTTGGCCCGTAAAACCATGAGCGACAGTCCGGGCGTGTCATCAATGTAAAGTGGTGATTCACGAACCTGATCCATGGTTTTGTGCAATAAATCAAATTCATTGCTGTCTAGCATATTTCTCCGTAGTTTCTGAGAGTCAACACCACTTCGGGAGCAAAGCAGTCTCTGAGCAAGCTGCTGCTTGCTCATCTCCAAGCTATAGAATACAACCGGTTGTCTCATGGTCACACTGATATGCTCAGCTAAATTGAGTGCAAATGCCGTCTTTCCCATGCTCGGTCGACCGGCAACAATAATCATCTCGCTTTTCTGTAGTCCACTGGTTAACTCGTTAAGCTGGGCGAATCCCGTATCCAAACCGGTCAGATATTCTCCCTCTCGAGCTTCCAGTTGCGCGTATAGTTCCTGCAGCAACTCATCGAGCTTGGCGGCATCCTGGGCACTTTGTGCTTCACGCAACATGAAGATCGCCTTCTCGGACGCGTCCAAAACTTCGTCCGCCGTGTCAGCACTTGTATGCGCATCATGAAGAATCTGCCCCGCCACTTCAATTAGATGTCGGATAAGTGATTTATCACGAACAATCTTTGCATAATATTGGGCGCCCGCAGCGTGGGGGACTGATTCAACGATCTCAATTAAATACGACAACCCGCCCGCCTGCTCTAACACGCCACGATCGGTGAGCCACTGCTTGATCTGCACCATATCAACCGATTGATTCTGGTCATATAGATCGACCAAAGATTGATACAGTGCCTGGTGCTTCCCTACAGAAAAGTCATTAGCGCCATTGATCAACTGCAATACATCGCCTATGACCTGTTGATCAAGGATCATCGACCCAAGCAGCGCCATTTCCGCCTCGACCGCTGCTGGCGGCAGCTTTTCAAATAGCTTAGGCAGATCAATCCGCTGAGTCGCAAAACCAGGACGTGCTTCGATGGAGGTTGTCACGGGGTCTATTGTCGCCAAATGCATCGCTTTGCCAATCTATAGCTGCGGCGGCCAGTCCAGGTGGAAAAAGTGTCGATAACTACAGTCCCACCGCGGCAATCACTTGCAGGCACCATATGTTGTAAAATAGGATGCCGACCACTACCGTTTTCAAATTCGAGACTAACCAAATACCTGCAATGCCAAAGCTACTTGCCTGCTGTATCCTCGGCCTACATCTTTTCATGGCCCCCACCAAAGGAGAATGTATGCCAGTGCCTGGCGGGGTGTCACTGCCAATGGCGGCAAACAGTCATCTGGCTGTCCTTGGCCGCCCCATCTGGCCAGATCCTGGTAATCGGTGTTGCCTAAGCTCCAAAAGCCTTAAAACGTCCAGATCCGCAAGACCTGAACCACGCCCGCAAAATCTCCAGGAGGTTTGCAGGAAACCTGGGATTCAGCAAACCGTCATGGCCTTTCCTTATGATGATCTAGGTTTCAGCTTGCCGCCTCGGTCCGGGCATGAAGTCGCCTTGGATCCAGCCAATGCAACGATATTACTAATCGGTGGTCGCATCGTTTCAAACTACAATGTAGACATCACCAGCCATGATGAAAATTCAGGCCAGGACGGTGCAACAGGTTACATAGGTTTGATGTTTACTTTCTAGTCAAAATTGATCATGAATTACGACTTCGCAGCCATCGAATTAAAATGGCAGGACTATTGGCAAAAGCACAAGACCTTCCGTGCAACCAACCCACATGACGATGGTTTTGATCCATCACAGCCCAAGTTTTATGTCCTTGATTTTTTTCCGTACCCATCTGACGTTGGCCTGCATGTTGGCCATCCACTCGGCTACATCGCCACGGATATTGTGGCCCGCCACAAGAGAATGCGGGGATTTAATGTGCTCCACCCGATGGGTTATGACGCGTTTGGCCTGCCCGCAGAGCAATATGCGGTTGAATGCGGTGTACACCCACGGATCACCACCGAGCAAAATTGCGCCAACATGACCCGCCAATTGGAACGGCTGGGCATGAGTTACGATTGGGATCGCAGCTTCGCAACGACTGATCCAGACTATTACAAGTGGACACAATGGATTTTCCTGAAACTCTATAACAGTTGGTTTGATCCGACATCAAACAGGGCTCGTCCTGTTCATGATTTGGTTGAACAGCTTGAATCACACAAATTCTACATTGGCCCTGAAGGTGAATTAATCGAATCACCAGCACGATCACTAGATGTGCTTGCCGGAGCACCCATCGGTGTCCGTCATTGGCATGAACTTACCGGAGCTGATCAACAGTTATTTCTAGATCAACATCGGCTGGCCTACATGGCCGAGGTCCCGGTCAACTGGTGTCCGGCGCTGGGCACAGTGCTTGCCAACGAGGAAGTCACCAATAAAGGACGGTCCGAACGCGGCAACCACCCTGTCTACCAACGACCACTTCGTCAATGGATGCTACGCATTACCGCATATAACGATCGACTGCTCGAAGATCTGGAGTTGGTAGACTGGCCCGAACCCATCAAATTGATGCAACGAAATTGGATCGGCCGATCACAAGGCGCAATGGTCGATTTTTCCCTTGCAAACAGCGACGATGTAATCCGTGTCTTCACAACCAGACCGGACACGCTTTTTGGTGCCACATACATGGTGCTCGCACCGGAGCACCCCCTGGTCGATCTGATCACCACGAGTGAACAGCAGCCCGAGGTTGCAGAGTGCCAGCAGCGAGCCCTGGAGCGCGCCGAACTGGATCGAATGGCAGAAGATCGAGAAAAGACCGGCGTGTTTACCGGCGCCTATGCCCTCAATCCAGTCAATAATAAAAAAATTCCGATCTGGATTGCTGACTACGTCCTGATGGGTTACGGCACGGGTGCAATTATGGCGGTACCCGCACATGATCAGCGAGATCATGACTTTGCATGTACGTTTGGCCTGCCAATCCTGAAAGTGGTCGACGCCGATGGTGTGGGCAATACCGACCAGGAAGCTTTCTCCGGTACTGGCGTTGGTGTGAATAGTGCCAACGACGGTGTAAGCCTCAATGGTCTGCCAACACCACAGGCCAAGAAACTCATTATTCAGTGGCTGACCGATCATGGTCTGGGCAAGCAGGAAGTCCAGTACAAGCTCCGCGACTGGCTGTTTAGCCGGCAGCGTTATTGGGGTGAGCCGTTTCCAATCCTCCATGGCCCTGAGGGTCAAATCCGGGCAGTCGACGAATCGGATTTGCCCGTTGAGCTTCCGGAAATGGAAGATTTTCGTCCCAGTGCCAGTGACGATCCCAATGCGCCACCACAACCACCGCTCGGCCGTGCACCTGGGTCATGGAAACACGTTGAGATTGATGGCATTTTGTATTCACGCGAGCTAAACACGATGCCCCAGTGGGCCGGCTCATGCTGGTACTACCTGCGGTTTACTAATTCGCGCAATCAAAAACGTTTTGTCGGTAAGCAGGAAGAGCAGTATTGGATGAATCGTGACGCGGCAGACGGAACACCCCAGCCCCAGGGAGTCGATCTGTACGTTGGCGGCGCAGAGCATGCCGTTTTGCACCTGCTTTATGCCCGCTTCTGGCACAAGGTACTCTATGATCTGGATTATGTCAGCACACCTGAACCTTTTGGGCGCCTGTTCAATCAGGGCTACATCCAAGCCTATTATTACGAGGATGAGCGAGGCATCCGTGTGCCAGCAGGTAAGGTGCAGAGAAATGACGGCGGCTTCCTGTACGAAGATAAACCAGTTGTTCGACACTTTGGGAAAATGGGGAAGAGTCTCAAGAATGCCGTAACGCCAGACGAAATCTGTAGGCAATACGGTTGCGACACGCTGCGACTGTATGAAATGTACCTTGGACCCGTTGACCAATCCAAGGTATGGCACACACACGACATCGTGGGCGTGCATCGATTTCTTCAACGCTTTTGGCGTAATCTTGTTGACAGTGATGGCAGCCTGGCCGTCAGCGATGAACCTGCCACCCCACTGCTCCGAAAGTTGCTGCACCAAACGATCAAGAAGGTCAGTGATGACATGGACCGGATGAGTTTTAATACTGCCATCGCTGCAATGATTGAACTAAATAATGCCCTGGTATCACTCCCCAAGGTTCCGCGCGAGGTCGCTGAAGTACTCGTCCTGTTGCTGAGCCCACAAGCTCCGCATATCTGCGAAGAGATTTGGCAACGACTGGGTGCCGATAGCTCCCTGTCCCATCAATCATGGCCCACTTTCGACCCATCACTACTCGTTGAAGACTCGGTCGAATACCCAATCCAGGTAAATGGGAAACTGCGCGGACGACTGACGGTGCCCGTTGACGCTGATTCATCGGAAGTCGAACACCAGGCGTTGAACGACGATTCGGTACAACGGGCGATTGAAGGCAAAACGATCCGCAAGGTCATTATAATCAAGGGTAAAATGATCAACGTGGTGGCAAACTAGACCAGGCCAAATCCATGATTCTCCTCATCGACAACTACGACAGCTTTACCTACAACCTCGTGCAAAGAATTGGCGAAATGGATTCGTCACTCGATCTTCACGTTTATCGCAATGACAAGATTTCCGTCGAACAATCTGTTGGATTACAACCAGACCATGTCATCATCTCACCAGGTCCATGCACACCAACCGAAGCCGGCATCTCAAATGAAGTGGTCAAAGCCTTCGCGGGAAAGGTCCCGCTACTTGGTGTATGTCTAGGGCACCAATGCATAGGGCATTCCTTCGAGATGACCATCCATCGCAACGATCGAATCATGCATGGCAAGACCTCACCTATTGATCATGATGGCAAAACGATATTCATGGGCCTGTCAAATCCATTTATAGCAACCCGATATCACAGCCTTGTCATCAGCCGGGACTCATTTGATGACGACCAATTTGAAGTCAGCGCCTGGACTAAAGAGGGGGAGATCATGGCAATTCGGGCAAAGCAGGGGGTGTTTGGCAATGCACCTCTGGAAGGGGTACAGTTTCATCCTGAAAGTTTTCTTACTCTCGAAGGCCCCTCATTACTGGCTAATTTCCTGGGACTGCCCGCCATCTCGGGCCAACCCGCAGACTAGATCACCCTACACCTAAACCAACAACAATCAGCAAAAGGTCCGACTCGCCTACCAACTCAAAACACCTACACAGACGACAGCATCCCACTTCCGAGAGACGACGCAATGTATTGACAGCCTGATCCCACCGTAAGCTCATGGGGAGAAAGTGGCACCGTTCACAACTGTTTGGACGTTGACAACTTACTAAACGAACATGTCACTACTGCAACAACGCAAGTACATTCTGCGCCGTGCTATTGGCCAGTGCCAGGGTAGATGTCCCCGCCTGAACCAGAATTTGGGCACGCGTTAACCGTGAAGTTTCTAACGCAAAGTCAGTATCGCGAATCCGGCTTTCTGATGACGTCAAATTCTCCAATGCAATCTGCTGGCTTCGGATACTGGCCTGCAATGTATTGCGCTCAAAAGCACCAAGGCGACCTCGCAGAATAGCGACCTGATCAATCGATGTATCAATGATTTGAGACGCCTGTTCAGTACGTCCGCTCACGAGGCTGTTCTCGCCAACACTCATAATCGAGTGAAGAAAACCAATTGCTTCAGTCCCCAGATGGGTTGCAGCAATTGATGGAATACCAAAGCCGACCTGATGATTTGGATTAACCCGTGGACCAAGTTGAAAAAGAGATCCCCCACCGGTAATCATAAACCTATGCATGCCAAGCGTAAGGCCAGCCGCCTCGGTCAGGGACATTTCAATGTCCAGTGTTGATGACTTTAGACTAACATCCAAACCATTCCCCAAAGCAAGACTGCCATTGATCAAAGCAACTACATCTTCGCCGGTATCACGATTAACGATATTCAAACCAAATGTGTGATCATGCTTGAACATTTGGAAGAATGACCCACCAGAAATTTTCCGCACACTCACGAAGGCATCAGATCCAAATGCCTGGCTGGAAAGCAACATGCCAGATGTCTGATCACCATGGTCAACAAGCGATGCTGAAACACCCGTAACATCCACAACAGAATTAATCGCGAATACGACCGAGGACAAATGTGTTCCACTGACGAATGACAGAGCCTCAACGCCTTTGTTGCCTTGCACCTCGAATGTCACACTCGACAGCAATTCACCTGGAGCTTCTGCCAAGTTGCCATCCAAGAACAATACTGCATTCTGAGCCTTGTTCAGGACTTCGACAGTTACTGGCTTGACCTCATTGGTTCCAAAATTGGCGGCAAATACATTGACGTCCTGAATGCTGTCTGCATCCAGGCCACTGATCAGATAATCCAGAGATCCATTGAGCAACTGTAGCCCGGCAAAGCTGGTCACATTGGATATCCGCGTAATCGACTCGACCGCAGAATCGATCTGCAACTGATTTGCCGCAACCTCTTCATCTGAAAAGGCCCCTGTATTCGCTGCTTCAACCGCGAGACCTTTAATCGATGTCAGTAGATGTGACACCTCATTTAAAGCCGCCTCTGTCGTCGCTATCACATTTGATGCACGCTCAGCATTGTCAATCGCCTGAGTAATGCCGGAAATTTCAGTGCGCAGGCGCTCAGAGACAATCAAGCCCGCCGGATTATCCGCACCGCGGCTAATGGCCAGACCCGTACTCAACCGCTGCAGGCTGACCGTTAGATCCTGGTTGGCCCGCTGCAGATTGTTCTGGGCGATCAAAGAAGCAACATTGGTATTTATTCGTGACATGACAATCCTCCTTGATTGTCGCATGAAGTACCGGCATGACCGCTATCGGCCTGATACGCCCCTCATTTTCACCGGCAGACTTCAGGTTCCGCAAGGTCCCGAAGGCCCTTGATTGATGACCGCCAAGACAAACAGGTTGGCGATCTGCAAAAAACACAAAAAAACAAGGTGCTCATATAAGCTGCGAGTATCCATTGCTACTTTTCCTTGCTTCTCGCAAGTTCTCGTCAATAGCATCCAGCACATTGCGCCCAACTTGGCTGGCGGAAGTATTTTCCCGCTTGATCGCTTCATACACCTCCTTACGGTGAACCTTCACTTGCCTAGGTGCATTGATACCCAGGCGAACCTTGTCACCGCGGATATCAACGATGGTGATCTCGATATCGTCACCTATGACGATCGCTTCGTCGCGTTGACGTGAAAGCACCAACATGAATCGGCTCCTTCCGTGGGCCTAAATCCGGAGATATCTAGCAGCACTTCCTGTGCTACTGCCTGGCCAGGCATGTGATCACACGAAGGGCATCTCACCCTAGGCAGACACCGCTTCCAGTGGGACGCTTAACTCGACCAAATTCATCCGTGTTGTGAATCGCCGGTCCGACAAAACCAACTGTTCACCCAGCCGATCTTTGGTATTAATCACCAACGGACCCTGGAGATTACCCGTCAGGGTATTGTCATATTTGTTTACAATAACGAAGACTTGAGCGTCATCTAAGATTTCAATCCCCAGTTCTCGCATCTGATCACTGTTAAGTGGCACTCGGTAGCTCGAAACAAAGAAACTGGGATCCGTGATGACGAATGCAAGATCCGGACGATTGATCGCCTGAAGCCAGAAGAAGCAACTATCTTTCGACGCTTCCATCAGAACGTATTGCTTCTCGCGGGAAAAACCGAGAATACCCTTGGGAAAAGTCATGATCCTCTGGTCATCAATTTCCATTCTTCCAAACCGTGTCGTGTTGATGAGCATCTTGCCAATCCTCTAACCGGCCATCCATCCTGGATCCATTTTCACCATCAATTGAGCGTCTGCGGATTTTAAGTGCCGCAAGTTGCTGGTATTCGATGGTTCCGGCTTCCTGCCGGTGGTCAACACTCTGCGGCGATAGAAACTGGCCGTAGGCTGCCATCACCGCGCAATACCTGCGCTTCCTAGCGCAAAAAATCCAATAGGGTCAAGCTCATGTTGGACGCGCCAATCTGTAACGTTGCCTGCAACTGCTGCTGTAGCTGAACCAATCGAGTGACTGCCTCCGTCAGATCTGTATCCTGAATCTCACTGAGCAGTTGTAATTCCGCAATTCTCAACTCTTGGGACCTTTCCTGTTGCAGTTGGACCTGCTGAGCCCTGATTCCGACATTTGCATGGGCAATAATCGTGTTCTCGATATCATCTAGTATTCCATTAAGAGCAATTCCCATGCCAAACTCGTCGTTGTTACCCAAGTCATCCCGCAAATTAATCAAATGAGTAAAAGCACCCTTCACCTGCACCTTTGCCATATCTTCACCAATGATCTGGTTCCCCAAACCCGCACCGGCTTCAATACCCAGTTGTCTAGCCACCAGGCTCGTTCCCAAATTCATAATTCGGAAATTATTTGCCCCCACGGTCCCGTCCTCAAACTGAAAGCCGTTGCCATCTAAAGCGAGCCCAATGTTGATGTCTGTCCCGGTATCACCCGGCACCCCGACTGCAAGGCCTGCCCCCAAGGCCGAATCCCGTATCACATTCAGCACGTCGGAAACATTTGCGCTCCCATCGATATTCACCTGAAAACTTCGCCCATTGTGCAACGCAATCGCAAAATCATCCTTGCCTTTCTCGGGCTCGATGCCTAGGCCAAATCGAAAGTCATTCAGTGCCGTGTCATACCCGAATGTCCGCAAGCCAAGATCTGAAGCGGTGGTGCCACCGGCATTCTCTCCAACAGATAGTTCCAGCCCACTAACCTCACTGATCAAGTTAAGCCCTGTCTGTGTCTCGTTGATTTCAAGCCGCAAACCAAGATCTAAACGCGCAACTTCATTGATCATATCTTCTATGGTCATGGCTGAAGAAAATTCCACCACCTTGGTCACCATGCCCTGTGAAATATTTAAGCCGCTCTCAAAATCAATGGCAGTGCCCAGTGCTGAAAGCTCGCTGCGGGTTGTTAGGTGAGATCTAAGATCCTGGCCAACTGAAGCCATTCCCCCGGACGAGTTCATGATGATCCCAAGATCGGCCGATGTCTGACCCGAATTGATATCTGAAATTGTAATCAGGTGACCGGTATTCGCCGTGAGTTGAAAGCCATTACCCGAAATATCAAAAGTGCCCGCAGTGGGATCCACACTATCAATCGCATGCTGAATTCGGGTAACCACATCACCGAGATTGTCTGCAGAAAGCAGATCCACAGGCACCACGGTCGTATCTACCATAACTTCGACTGAACCAAGTTGTACCCCCTGACCCGGCGCGCCACGCACATCGGAAATCCGAGTCATCCCCGTGGCAAGCGGGTCAAGGTCCACTTGACTCTTGACCCGGCCAGAGTACACCCCGAAGGCTTCCTGCCCGTTGCTATTGATTTCAAACGGCGTTAGACCACCAACATCGCCCGTAAGATTTGAGTTCGCACCAATATATCGCACACCGCCCAGGAATTCGACAAAGACGGGCTGTTGGGCCGCAGCGCTGCTTTCTCCTCCAAATAGAGAGACGCCCTGATACTGAAGATTGCCCAGGGCCATCAATCCTTGTAGCTGACCATCAACAATTGTCGCTTGGGCAGCACGCTCCTTAGCATCTCTTTGCTGGAGCATATTCATTGCAACCCCTTGGGCATCCCGCAATATATTGGTGGCGTCACCAAGCGCCTTGTCGGTGTTGTCTAGCAAACCCGAAGCGTATTGGCTATTCTTCTCGTGCTGGATTCGGTCACTGATCTGGCTTTCCAACGCCAATATGGTTGAAGTCCGTTCCGGCGCATCAGAAGGCTTGTCAATCTGGCGACCAGTACTAATCTGCTGCTGAAGTTTGAACAGCGCCAACTGGGTTCGGTTCATCGATCCCAGCAAAGTATCGCTTGCTGCCAGAAAGGTACTGCGCGATGTTGCTGCGCTGCTAATGTGAATCATAAATCCGACACCTTGGTCTTAAACCAATGACACCAATGTCTCCAAGAGTTCGTCTACGACCTTCAGGAATTGCGCGCTACCTTGGTAGGCTCTCTGGAATGCCAGGAGATTGATTAGTTCTTCATCCGTATTGACGCCACTGACACTCTGTTGTTGGGCCCTCAAGCTGGCGGTGACAATCGTATCGGACTCCAGTTGCTCATTTATCTGGTTAATCCGTAAAGCAAAATCCCCAACCCGCCTGGCCCATGATTGCTGAAATGTAAGACCATTAAAGGCGTCTATTTGTTGCTTGCCGAGTTCAACCATCGCCAACGCATTATGGTTATTCCCAACGGTATGGTCCTGAGATGCGGCCACCAGCCCCGGGCTCTGTGCCACCAGCTTATTAACGGCAATATTGCCGCCACCACTTCCCTCAAAGAACGTATTGATCCCAAGTGCAGCCAGGACACCACTTGAATCCTCACTGAATAAAATCTCAACATCACTGCCCTGGGCCGCAATAGCCAGGCGACCGTCCGGCGTAACAGAAGCGGTCACGTTACTCACGGCACTGATCGCCGCCTGCAATGTCCCCAATCGCGTGTCATTCCCTGCATCAATACCATCAAGATCAACCTGGATGGTCGATGAACGAATCTCACCAGTTGACTTTTGCCTCACATGTAACTGGAAACTACCGTGCTCCGGTGTAAACCCGAGGCCACTGGCAGCATCATTCAGTGCAAATGTCGGGTCCAATACACGATTCGTTGATGTGACCGAATCCCATCCGGACAAACCCTGGCCTTGACTGTGAATCTTATTGACTTGAAATATCAACTCGTTGATGAACGCATCAAGATCATCAATTGCAAAATTTACATCCCGTTCGCGAACATCCATCAAGGAGCCGATGCGTCCGGAAGTCGGAAAAAGGGCTGTGCCGTTGTCCTTGACAACAAGTCGCACATCCAGTTCACCATCAATGTTCAGGCGTTCGATACGAATTCCACGACTTTCACCATTCAGTATCACCGGCATTGAACCAATAAAGACATCCATCGAACCTGAGGGATGTTCATGCACCGACACATCAACATACTCCCCCAACTCGGCAAGCATTACATCACGCCGATCACGCAATGTCGGCGCCCCATCACCCGTGGGGTTGGCTTTCATGATCTGATGATCGACGGCGGCAATTTGCGTCAGCAGATCATCTGCAACGATTGCAGCCGCATCAATCGAATTGTCTACCTGTGTCCGCTGCTGAGCCAACCCACCATGCAGCCCCTTGGCGAAATCAGCGAGCTGCGATCCCTCACGAATGACCAGGGTTCGAAGTGCATGATCCTGGGGATCTGGTGTTGACAGCTCACTCCAGGCATGAAGAAAGGCATCAAGACGGGACGATAAATCTGCTTCAGAGTACTCATTTTGCAGAGCTTCAATCTGCGTAAGCACCTCTTTACGCGCCAACGAATAGGCCTGACTGGAAATGCTCGCCCGGATACGGCCTTCCAGGACATTGTCCACTTGTCGGGTAATCGCGTTTATCTGCACCCCCCGCCCAATGAACAGCCCTGATTGAAACTCGGTGCTGCGATGCGGCACCAGCTCAACCTTCTGGCGGTGGTAACCAGGCGTGGCTAGATTCGCCAGGTTATTACCCGCCGCTTCAATCGCCGCTTGGTGTGCGACCAGAGCCGAGTTGCCGATCTGTAATGCCCCACCTAATGGCATTTCGAGCTCCGTTCCCTATGCGGTCATGTTGACTGTTCGCAGTGCCATTGCTTCACCGGGTGGTGTGCCATCACGGCCGTAAAGCCCCACGCCACCCCAAACCGCACCGATTGTCTGCACCAGACCCTGCATATGCGTGACCAGTGTTTCCGTGGATCGTCGTACAACCCTAGCCTTACTCCTGACTGCCTTGGCACGATCCAGCAACTGTTGACGAAGAACAAGCAACTTACCTCGCCATGGTTCTTCCAATCGCTCGGCTACAGCCATCAGCCGCATTGGCTCTTCTGCTCGGGGGTCAATGCAAAGCGTCAAAGAGGCGATCAACCGCAGTCGATGTTTCTCCAGTTCACTGATCTCTTGCACGAGTTGATTTTCCTGGTCGCAGATATCTGTCAAATCCTGATACCCCGCTGATCGCAGCGCATCTTGCTTGCTGTCAAGTTTTTCAAGTAATTTTCCGTGCACCGTCAATAACTTGCGCAGTATCTCTGCCAACTCTTTCACTATGTATTCAACTTGACTATCCAACGGTATCTACCTCCTCGGCAATTCTCTTGACTGTTTCAACTGGCTGATTCTTGAGCCAGTTCATCAATTGCCTGCCAACGGCACTACTTATGGATATTTTGTGTCCTGCGGCAATATTGTCAGCCAACCGCTCATTCAACTGTTGACGAAATACCTGCTCGGTGAAACCGCCATCAAATCGATCCGTCTTAAATGGACTATCTGACACCTGCTGCAGTAATGGGTAAAAGAAAGTCGTCGCCACAAACTGGTCCGCAATCTCGTTGATCTTTTCCCGTGCCTTGTCATACAAGACACCAAAGGCCGGATGATCCATCGGCAGTGCAGATGCGGATTGAATGCCAGACGGCCCTTCGCCAGCAACACCAGGTAGTGATTTGACTGCCAAATGATTCGTGGTGACTTCCATGTCGTAACTTTATGAGTATCCGCTGTGTTTTATTCGTCAAATGTGATCTGAGCATGAAGTTTTCCCATGCTGTGAATCTCTCGGATGATTGCAATACGATCACGTACACCGACTTTCAACTGATTAAATGCAGAAATCAGATCTGCCAACCTTGCCCCGCCACGTCGTGCCGGATCCACTCCAATAAAACGATGCTCATCAACACGAGGGGTCTCCTGTGTTGGCTTTGGTTCGGGCGTGGTCATCGTAATAACTAAACCACCGTGCGAGATGGCAACTGGCGACATCTGCACGTCGCCACTCATCACGATAGTGCCCGTCCTCTCGTTAATTCGTATCTGTGCGCCAGTTTCAATGAATCCCGGGTCGAGATATTGCGAAAGGATCTCAGCAACAAACGGAGCAGGATCCGCCAACTCTGGACCAGGAACCTTCACGACAACATTCTTTTGGTCAGTGGCTATGGCAATCCGCTGCGCATCGGGGTTAAGGTTGTTGATTGTGACTGCAATCGTCACTGCTGTCTGAAAGGTGGCGACAGATTGCCGAAGAACAAGTGTCAACTCATTACCATCAATAAACTGTGCGCGAATGTCGCGTGCTACCTGTGCACCGTGGCGTACAACACCAACTGTCGGCACCTCATCATCTTCAACCGTTACCGGGCCCGAAGCGAATGCATACGTCGGCGAATCAGGTAATGGGCCGGTCATAGGCATCATCAACAGCCGTCCGCCCCGAAGACTCTTGGACGAACCCACCGCACTGACATGCACATCCAGATGATCTCCCTCGCGCACGCCGGAGGCGGGGACTAAAGCTTCCAGTGCTACCAGTGCCACATTTTTCGTGTTACGCAGTTCGGAACTGACTATCCCCTCATCGATAAAGTGGCGGACAACTCGCGCCAACGGATCAATTGCCGGCGAATACTTTCCGCCGTCACCGGTCCCCTTGAGACCGACAACCAGTCCCATACCCACCAGCTTATTGCCCTGAGAACCTTTGATTCGCACCAGATCACCAATCTGAACCGCCCGGACCGAACCGGCCGTGACCATGACAAGGCAGAGGGCAACGAAAGAAATTTTCAAAAATAGCGGTTTCATTTATTTTCCGCCAACAAAAAGGGGTGGCACTTAAAAATTGAATATTGCATCGAACAACTTTGACAAAGGCCCCTTCTTGGTGGCCCTATGCAGTTCGCCTTCGTGTTGTTTCACGATTAACAGATCGTAGAGTTCAGTAGACAACACCGTATTACTTGCAGTGATATCTTCCCGGCGACATGTTCCGGTCAGGACCATCGAGAACGCTTCGTTGTCTGTCTTGATACTCTTGCGGGCCTCCAAGACCAGTGTTCCATTTGGCTTGATGTCTATAATACGAGCGGTGATCCGCGCGATGAAAGTATTCTTCTGTTGATGTGCACCGTCGCCTTCAAAATCCTTATTAAATTCCAGTGCCACTTCTGGATTTTCATCCAACGTTGCCTGCCTAATCTTTAAATCCACGAAGTCCTGAAGACGCAGTCTTGGAATTGCTTCTATTTTCCCTTCCTGTTTAAAATCCTTCTGCGTCGTCAACGACGATCGGGAATTATTGGAGATCGACTCGCGAACAACAACTGTCACCAGATCGTGCAATGCATACTTTCGCGGCGCGGGAAGACCCACGGCAACGAAACTATTGCGAGCCACTTCCGGACTAAGCGGATATTTCAATTGCCGCCGATCGGAAGGTCCCGGCCTTGGTGCCTGGCTAGAATAGAGCGATGAACTCTGAGCCATACCGTAAGAGGAAAAGAACAGAACACCCAGCAGGGCAAGAACAACCATTCGTCCGCGATATACCATCAGCTAACCTCCTGCTTCAAGGCGTTCTTTATCACGGTGACTGGCCATGACGTCCCGTTCCGTGAATGGCGTGACGACCTGGCGAACACCGGACACACGGGCCGCAAAAGTTGTACGCACTCGGTCCTCACGTCTACGCCCCATTTCCCGAAAAGCACGCTCATTACAAATCTGGATAACCTGACCAAGCCGACCGTCCTCTTCGGCCCTTCCGATGGTCTTGAGAACTACGCCACCGGAAAAACAACGCACCGTGACCAGATCATCTCGACGCACAAGTAATGGATTCCGTACTTGGCCGGCAAGAACAATCGTGCCGGATCGAAGTGATGTATCAGAAATCTTTCCGAGAACCCCAGACAATTCAGTCACCGGTCGGTCACGATCCCGTTCGAGAAGTACCGGACGTATCGCCACATTGTCCCGTGAAAATGCTTCCCCGGATCGGATCTTTCGAATGGCAACCACCGCCAATGTTCGACGGGATACTAACGGACGGACGTTGATCGTCTTGACCACGCGGCTGTCTTTATATTGACGGATCATGACCGGGAGGCGGCCAAGTACCGATTCTCCAGACACTGAAAACTCACAGGTTCCTTCTTTGACTGGCAGGTCAAGCATCTTGGCATCCCGTGATGACAATTGAATGTAAAGCTCATCACCATTGATTCCGCTGTAGCGTTCCATCCAACGGAAAAGATGATCCCGCAAGGACATGGAGGAATCTGTATCCACCGAACGAATCGAGTTTGCAATTATCGGCGCGTTTCCTGATGCAACAACAACAGGTTGACGTTCGGGAATCCACTCTACGTGACATGCCGGGAATCCCCCAAGTGATACTGACGCAACATTGACACCCGCACCAAGCAACGTGTTTTGAATGTCCACCAATGATACATCCACAGATGTCGTATTTGATCCGAGTTTTGCCAGTACAAGCTTCCCCAGGTGCTGTACAGTTGGACCATCGATATCGGCAATGTCATCCAGGGTCACCTCCAATACGGCGACCGCTGCTTGGTCATAGAGACGGATGCTGTCTGCCGATGCGGGGGCAATCGCCAGATAGACCACAAGTCCGACCAAAGCAAGAACAACTTGATTGAGGTATCTATGCACGTTCATTATTTGTCCCAATTCATCTCATTAGAACCGTCGAAGGTTAGCAATCACCTGAAGTATCTCGTCAGCAGCCTGAATCGACTGGCTATTGAATTCAAAGTTACGTTGCGTGGTAATCAGCCGAACCAATTCACTAACCGGATTCACATTAGATGCTTCTAGAAAGCCTTGTTGAATACTGCCAAATGAGCCATCGTTTGGATTCCCAATAATTGGCGGACCGGATGCCGAAGTCTCCTCATACAGGTTGCCACCAATCGGCCGCAACCCGGTTGGGTTCGTAAAATTCGCCAGTTCAATCTGACCCACTTCTTGTTGATTGGGATCATCTTCAACCGTAATGAGCACGGTGCCGTCTGCAGAGATGGAAACATTGACTGCTTCCTCAGGAATATTGATTGGCGGCTCAATCCGAAGCCCAGCCGCATTGCCTAGAACCAGATCACCTTCACTGTTCTGGAAGAAATTGCCAGCTCGCGTGTAGGAAATTTGGTCGCCATTGGTCACCTGAAAGAACCCCTTGCCGCTGATGAGCATGCTTAATTCCCCGGTGTCGGGAACGGGGGACCCCTGGGTCAGATCAATTTGTGTATTACTCAACCGTGTGCCTAAACCAACAAACAATCCCGTCGGCCGTTGACCACCCGCTGCGTTTTCCACACCAGGCTGTTGCTTCTCCTGGTACAGCAAGTCTTCAAAATTACCATGCAGTGCCTTGTACCCGACGGTATTGGTATTGGCGATATTATTCGCAATGATGTCGATATTCTGCGAAGTTGCCTTTAATCCGGTTGCTGCCGAGTGTAATGCCACAATGGCCATGCTGAAATCCTTTATGCCAAAACACGTCCCAGTGTATTAACCGCCCGATCTAAAAGAAGATCGTGGTAACGAATCAGATTCGCATTGCTGGTTGCCGACTTAGATGCGTCGATCAAATCCATTAGTTCAGTAATGGGGTCTGTACCACTGGCCTCAATGAACCCGGACAAAACCGAGGGTTCATCATCCATTTGACGTAGATTCCGTGGTCCATTGATCTTGAATAAATTCTGCCCCTGCTTTGTTAATGCTTGCTCATCGACAACCTTCGATATCTGAACCTGGCCCACCACCACATCGCCCTGGCTAATTTGACCCGATCGATTAACTGCCAACGGACCGACAGGCAATTGAATCGGCTTGTCGGCCGGATCCAAAACCCGATGACCACCGGCAACTGTTACCAGGTAATTGTCTTCATTGCGTGTCAACCGACCATCCCGAGTTAGCATCACCTGATGCTTGCCGCTATTTGGATCCATTGCCGAAACTGCAAAAAAACTTGTTGGATTTTCGATCGCCAGATCAAGCGAATTGCCGGTTTTTTGCATGGTGCCCGTATCAAAATTAATACGCTGCGAACCGGCAAAGACACCGCCACCCAACCGGTCGAGCAGATCATGGCGTAAATCAAGCCCGAACGCCCCTTCTTGTGACTCAGGTGCACGTCGCAGAACTGAAGCAAAGTCGGGCTTAAAAGCCACTGTTTCACTGTTGGCCAGATTATTGGCGTAGACATCCTGACGGTACATGCTCGTCAAAACGCCCGATGCGGACAGATGTAGTCCGTAATTCACCGGTTCACCTCCGTGTGATCCAACGGGCCTGGATTCAGTGTTTTGTGGTCATTATTACCCTCAGACTCGTCCAGCAGATCGCTGGCCCCTGCAGCTTCGTATGAATTTGAAAACACGAATCGTCGCCCCAATGCAGCAAGATCATCCGATTGGTGACCATCCTGCAGATTCCGGACTTTTCGCATCTGGTGACCCTGTTCGGCGAGATGGGCCAAACGGACCAGTATCTGGCCAATATGGCGATCGCTGCCATGGCCAAATAGCTTCAACAAGCTCAAACTGTTTTTTCTTTCACGCATCATGAAGCCCGCCGTTACAAAACCGAATACGTACACCGCAGATACAATCCAACAAAACGGATCAACGCAACCACGATGCCAGCCAAAGTATTTCCAGGAAATTTCTCCCATCAAACGCTCTCGGGGAAATGTAACTTATTATTTATAAATAATTTACACGACAAACCTCTGCCATGGGACATCTTTCAGATCTGCACCGCGTCTGTCACTCACCCTGCCATGAAGCGCAACCCTTGCCGACAAAGCGCAGGAGATGCGCCCTGTCGGAAAGACGACCATGCCCTAGAAGTTTGGTTGCTGCCGGGAATGAAAACCGTCATGCCACATGTTCTAGTTCTTTGCATGGCACGGCATATCGAGATATGACGACTCAACTCACCCCCAGTAGCCCCAAGCGAACCATGCCTAACCACAATGCCGTGGATAATGCAAGCGTAACCATGAGTTGAAAGTCACATTGCCTCCATTCGCAATACCTTACAAAGCCACTACCCAACAGCACATCGATCCGATGTGCCGCCAGGCCAAATCAGCCCTGAATAGAGGTCTTGGAGAAA
>Ga0310125_10000014_pt1 | contig 71183 bp, 49 predicted proteins | sample CB11b_Tmax_Bot8__FD_203508 | JGI IMG/M metagenome (GOLD analysis project Ga0310125, IMG submission 203508) | Marine microbial communities from Western Arctic Ocean, Canada - CB11b_Tmax_Bot8 | ecosystem: Environmental > Aquatic > Marine > Oceanic | place: Canada: Western Arctic Ocean | collected... | reverse complement strand
GTACCGGAATTGTTTACTGCTAGACGGGTGATGTCTCCGACCCCGGCATCGGAGAGGTCGACAATCTCTGTCCATTGGAGGTGTGGGCCCAAGGATGCGTCAACGCCAATGGACAGCCCGTCCAGCCTACTTCTTGCAGACGGAACTTGGAAGAGCTTCGAGCCATCGCCCATTAGGATTGCCCCGTTCGGCATCCAGGCGTAATCCTCGCGAGTAGGCAGCGTTGATAGCAAGCGGGTGAATTCACCAGTATCTATATTGTAAACATCGATCCACCAATTGTCTTGGTCAGTCTTGCGGACGAAGCTCACGGCGTGGCGACCTGGGACCTTCTGTAATGAGCGGCCAGGATTCTCTGTTAATACCTTGACCTCACCGGTTCGCAGGTCACCAATTTGCAGCGTTGCTGGTGTTCCGTTGCTCCCGAGGACGAACATCACCACTATGTTTTCGTCGCCCCAAACATGGTAACCGACGGGTTGGATGTTGCTGAAAATGCCACCACGGCTCGTGCCGTCATTCTCAAAGCCCCATAGTTGTTGCATTGTGGCGGATTCTCGAATGCTCGAGAAACCCGTGCCCGCGGTTAGTGGTGTGGCAGAAAACTCACTAGAGACAGTTTGGGTCACCTGGCGCGTGGTTTGCGCCGGTATGTTGTATCGGTATATGTCCGTTTGAGTCCGGTTGCGTGCCGATGTGTATAGCAACGTGTCACCGTACGGTTCGAAGGCGGGCTGGTTGTCGTATCCGTAGCGGTCAGTGATGTTGACGACGTTGGTCACATCGGTGACACCGTTGCTAGATGAGAGCGTCGCAAGATAAATATCTGTTGACGGTGCCCCCAAGGCGGTCGGTGTGTATCTTTCCCCCAACACAACAGCCGGTGGTTGGGCAGTACCGGGTGTGTGTTTATCGATCTGGTTTTGTGTCCAGTAAGGGTCGGTCCGCCACAGTGGTTTCACCGTGTTTGTTTCCCAAGCTTCTAGTACAGATTCCAAATAGACACGTCTCTGCAGATCTTCGCCGATCAGGTTTGTTGTTTCGTAAGGGTCGTCGAGAAGGTTGAACAGCCAGGTTGAAACCTCGTTAACACGGATGAGCTTCCAGTCTTCGGTGCCTTGCGTGTAGCGTACCGCTGCAACCGCGCCACGACGCCAAAATAGAGTTTCGTGCGGTGGCCCGTTTGCTTCTCCAGTGAGGTAGGGAAGCAGGTTTATACCGTCGAGAGGTTTATTTTTCATCGCCCGGAGTTGAGGAGAGGTGCTATCAAGATCACTATGTGCCGCAGCAACGATCGTCGGTAAAATGTCCATCGAACTGACCGGTAAATTGTACTCGGCTCCGGCCGGCAGGCGTTCTGGCCACTGCATCATGAAGGGGACACGGATCCCGCCTTCGAACTTGTCTCCCTTCTGACCACGGAATGGACGATTTGTTGACGCGTTGTTAGTAGCGCCTCCGTTGTCGCTGATGAAGAGAAGAAGCGTGTTGTCGACAAGCCCTTGCTTCGTCAGTTCGTCCAGAATCGTACCGACACCCTCGTCGAGCGAAACGGTCATGGCCGCCAACGTTCGACGCCTTTCATCTTTGATGTTCTTGAACAAAGCTTCGTGCTCCGATTTAGCGTGCATCGGTGTATGGACAGCATTGAAGTTGACATACATAAAGAAAGGTCGATCGCGGTACCGTTGGATGAGGCTCGCGGTTTCAGCAGCTAACACGTCGGTCATGTAACCGCGCTCGGGTTGCGTTTGATTATTGCGTAACAAGTGCGTCCCACGCTCGGAGATATCATCGAGAGGAAAGTAACTACGGCTGCCGTGGAGGAATCCGTAGAATTCATCGAAACCACGCTTGAGTGGGTGAAAACGATCGGATGTGCCAAGGTGCCATTTGCCCACCGCGATCGTGGCATAACCGAGCGAACCCATCACGTCAGCGATCGTTGATTCGCTTAGCGGTAGGCCGATGTCATCGATATTGGCGCCTGGCTGCGCGGTCCGTGGAATGTTGAACTCATGACCAAAACGTTGTGGGTAACGTCCAGTCAACAAGGCCGCGCGGGATGGGCTGCACACCGAGGCGGCATTGTAGCCTTGAGTGAAGCGGATGCCGTTGTCGGCGATCGAGTCAATGTTTGGGGTCCTCATCTCGGGGTCGCCGAATGCCCCGAAGTCGGCATAACCAGCATCATCGGTGACAATGAGGACGACGTTGGGCCTTGAATTCGTCACTGTGGACCCGCCCGTCATGTCACTGCCTGAGTCGCATGCGGCAAGGAGAAATTCGATGACCATCACTGGAACAAGGATTAGCACCCACATGGATGGGATCCAGTTTGGCTGTTTCGCCGAAATGACGGGCTGGGATAGGTCGTGGCTTATTTTCAAGGTCTCGATAGCATCGATAATTAATCCCAGGTACTAGGCATAAGCCATTTAGTTTCGGTCAAAAAAACTTCCCTCGGCGGCGACATCGGTCACGTGGGTGCTGACCAGACTTTCTAGTCGCTCAATGACTTCAGGAAACTGGTCGGCGACGTCCCATCTCTCTCCGGGGTCTCGCTCGAGGTGGAAAAGCAAAGGCAGTTTGGCCTCGAAGTAATCTATACCGGTTTGGCTCGACGTCATGATGTGCATCTTCCAAGGCCCTTGCCGCACAGCGTGCAGCTTCTGGCCTGGGCCGTAGTAATAGAGCGGGTTTCTCGGACCCGACGACGAACTGCCACGCAGGCGGGGCGAGATGTCGTGACCATCGACGGTACGATCAGTGGGCACTCGGGCTCCTGCCAATTGAAGTGCGGTTACGTAGATGTCCATCGTAGTCGCGACTTCGTGATCGACAGAACCTTTTGGCACTGTTCCAGGCCACCAAGCGATACCAGGCTCGCGCATGCCACCTTCCCAGGTGCTTCCTTTGCCATCGCGGAATGGACCCGCTGACCCGCCGTGTTCATTCTTGGTAATCCAGGGTCCGTTGTCAGAAGTGAAGAATACGAGGGTGTTCTTGGCTAAACCACGTTTGTTAATGGTTCCAATGATTTCGCCGATACTCCAGTCGAGTTCCTCGATGACATCCCCGTAGGTTCCGCGGGGCGAACCACCAGCGAATGCCGCGCCGGGCATTAGCGGCAAGTGTGGCATCGAATATGGCACATAAAGGAAGAAAGGCTCCTGTCGGGCGCGTTCGATGAACTCGACTGCCCGGCGGGTGAACGTAGCGGTCAACAGTGTCTGGTCCGGGTCAAGTTCGACAACCTCATTTCCTTCAATCAGTGGTAGAGAAACCCATTGTGGCGGTTGCATGTCATTGCTATAAGGGAGCCCCAGATATTCATCGAACCCATGTTGCAGCGGCAGGTACTTCTCTGGGCGCCCGAGATGCCACTTGCCGTAAATGGCCGTTGCATAACCACGGTCACGGAGCCCTTCCGCCAAGGTCCATTCCTCGGGGTGGACACCTCGAGGTGAGTTAGGGGTTAGCACCCAGCCAAAGCCCGCCCGCACGGGTAGCCGCCCAGTCAGAAGTGCATAACGGCTCGCCGTACAAGCTGGCGATGCCGAATAGAATTGGGTGAAGCGCATCCCCTCGGCCGCTATTCGATCGATGTTGGGGGTGCGAATTAATGGGTTACCGGTGTAGCCGAAGTCACCGTAGCCAGCATCGTCGAGAAACAAGACAACGATATTGGGCCTCTTTGTATCCGAGTCCGTGTAATTGGCAGAAGAGTCTTCGCTTGGACTGGGTGCACATGCGGAAAGAACACCCACGAGAATCAACATGAAGCTGGAAGGTCGCATGGCCATAATCCTATTTGATTCCCTAATAAGCTGGTAGATTCCCTAGGTCTGATCCTCCTTGTAGGAATCACATCTTCAGGAGAGAATGCGGCGTTGGTGCTGCTCGCCGCGTGTAATAGGAATTCCTACTAAAAGTAGAGGGCCTGAGGTAGATACCTTTGGGCCTATGGAGCAAGAACCCATGCTTCTCTCCCGCTACGCTTTCCCTGGGTGTTTCTGGGAAAGCTTCCCAACCAAATGTGGGGTGCTCGGCATTCTGGCCGAGGCCGCATAATAATGCGAAGGGGAGATACTGCAGGCATTGTGATTGTTCTGTCGCTGTTTGTAGCGGCTTCGCTGGGGCTGGCTTATGCGACGCAGTCGCAGAAAACCATCCAAGAGGGTGTTTTTACGGAGGGGCAGGTTAAGCAAGGCGAGAAAGTTTGGGAGGAAATTTGTTCACAGTGCCATCCCATGGACATCTTCGGGCCCGACTACATGATTGGATGGGAAGGGGCCACAGCTGGCGAACTCTTCGAACTTCTACAGGCAACTATGCCGTACGAGAGCCCTGGCATCCTTGCTGATAATGAGTATCTTGAGGTTATGGTGTTCCTTTTCAGTCTCAATGGAGTGAAGCACGGACAAGAAGAATTGCCGGCTGATGCGCCCCAACTTTACGAAATCACGATTGCCGGGCCCTTCGAGTGGTCTGGCGGAGGTCGTTGAGCAGGATGCCGAGGCATTGGCGGTCTTCCCAGATGTTTGCGCTTCTGGGGATTGTTGGTTTCCTAGCGACCGGTGGCATCATTCCGGCTTCGCAGGAAAGTTCTGCCGCTGCTGAATGGCGCGCCTACGGGGGAGATCATGCCTCGAGCGGCTATTCTCCACTCGACCAAATAACCTCCCAAAACGTCACCGATCTCGAGATCGTCTGGGAGTGGACAGGACGTAATTTCGGGCCCCGCTCCGAGGTACGCACCGAGACCAGGCCTTTGATGATCAATGGTGTGCTTTATGCGACGGCCGGAACACGTCGCGCGGTCGTCGCCATCGATCCGGGAACCGGTGAAACTATCTGGACGTATCGTCTTGACGAGGGGGAGCGTTATGCCGAGGCTCCACGGCGTAATTCCGGGCGCGGTGTTGCCTACTGGAGCCCAGGAGAATCGGGCGACGGCGCCCGCATCTTCGTTGTCACTCCTGGGTACCACCTGATTGCGCTAGATGCCTTCAACGGTCGGCCGATCTCAGAGTTTGGTGAAGATGGTGTCCTCGACCTTATGATTGGGGTACGTGGGGGAATTCCACCGGTTGGTCGCATAGGTTCGAGTTCACCACCGGTGATAGTGGGGGATGTTGTGATCGTTGGTTCGGCACAGGAGGTCGGGATGGCCCCCGACTCCATACGCAACATCAAAGGCGACGTGCGCGGCTTCGACGTTCGCACCGGCGAGCTAATGTGGACCTTCCATACAATTCCGGCAAGCGGTGAATTTGGCTACGATACCTGGGAAGATGGCTCAGCAGAGTATTCTGGCAATGCCGGTGTGTGGGCACCGTTTTCCGCTGACCTTGAACTCGGCTATGTCTACCTTCCGGTCGAGGCTGCTACCAGCGACTATTACGGAGGGCATCGACCCGGTGACAACTTGTTTTCCAGCAGTCTCGTTTGCCTTAACGCTCGAACAGGGGAGCGTGTTTGGCATTATCAGCTCATCCATCATGATATTTGGGATTGGGATCTACCTGCCGCGCCAATCCTTATCGATATCGAAGTCGACGGCCGACCAATCAAAGCAGTTGCTCAGATTACCAAGCAAGCCTGGGTCTATGTCTTCGACCGCGAAACAGGTGAACCGGTATGGCCGATTGAAGAACTGCCGGTACCACAGTCTGACGTGCCCGGAGAAAAAACCTCTCCGACCCAGCCACATCCGACCAGGCCGGCTCCGTTTGATCGCCAGGGGTTCTCCGAGAGCGACCTAATTGACTTCACCCCCGAGTTGCGGGCTCAGGCTCTCGAGCTTGTGCAGAACTACCGGATGGGGCCAATCTTCACTCCTCCCTCTCTCGTCGGTGGGCCGGATGGTACGCGCGGGACGTTGATGCTGCCCGATGAAATGGGCGGCGGCAATTGGGAAGGTGGAGCGGTCGACCCGGAAACTGGGATGTTGTATGTCGGCTCATATACCACACTGACAGCGTTTGGCCTCCGGGTAACTAACCCCGAACGAAGCGATTTGAACTTTTGGGCAGGCGGCCGAGCGCCGCGATTGCCCCGGGGATTGCCGATCGTCAAACCTCCGTGGGGAAGAATCACCGCCATCGACTTAAACACCGGCGATCATGCTTGGATGGTTCCCAACGGAGACACTCCGGATAACATCAAGGATCATCCGCTATTGCGTGACGTGGAGTTGCCGCGAACTGGAAAACGATCACGCCCCATGTTGTTGGTTACAAAAACGCTACTTTTCTCCGGGGAAGGCCTCAGTGGTGGCCCCGTGTTTCGCGCTCACGACAAGGTAACTGGCGAAACGATTGCCGAACTTGAGTTGCCAGCGACGGTAACCGGACTCCCAATTACCTATAGGTACGAAGGACGGCAGTACATCGTCGTGGCGGTGGGGGCGAGAGGTTATCCGGCTGGCCTCGTTGCCCTCGCGCTACCCGATTGAGTGTAGTCGGACCCAATTTCTTCTGGGCACACTAGGCTTGCGGATCATCGCTGATCGGATCGTACGTTCCCTCTAGTGTGCCGCAGCAACCGTGTTGCGCAATACCCCAACGCCCTGAACCTCGATTTCGACCACATCACCCGGTTTCATGGCGCGAGTTGAGCCCGGGGTTCCGGTGAAGATCACATCGCCCGGATAGAGGGTCACGTAGCGGCTAATGTAGCTGACGATGTGGTGGACTCCGAATATTAGGTCTTCAGAACTTTCCGACTGGAGGGTTTCACCGTTGAGGCGCGTTTCTACTAACAAGTCATTGTAGTCAAGCCCGGTGACGATGGCTGGTCCGATGGGGCCAAAAGTGTCGGAGCCTTTTGCGCGTACCCACTGCAAGTCGGCACCTTGCCAGGCGCGCTCAGAAACATCGTTCCCGGCAGTAACACCGAAGATGTGATCGGATGCATCTTCAATTGAAACGTTTTTGGCGGTGCTTCCGATAACGACGACCAACTCGCCTTCGTAGTGTACGTCGCCGGCATCGCTCGGGATAACGATCTCGGCGTCGGGACCGATGATCGAGGTTGGGAATTTCGCAAAGAGCCCCGGATCTTCAGGTACCGGACTGCTGCCGATATGGCTCCGGTAATTGAAGCCAACCGCGATGACCTTCGAAGGCTCGACTGGTGCTAGTAGTGTCAAATCGGCTAGCGGCATACTGCGACCGCTGCGCGATGGTGAAGCAAAAATGTCGCCATCGAGTTCGTAAACAGTAGTGTCCTCAAGGACGCCGTAGGACGTGTTGCCTTCGTAGCTGTAGCGGACATACTTAGTCACTTGTTGACTTGCCTCCACATTGCTTTCACGAGCCGGGATACCTGCGCCGGCGAACAATGCCGTGGCGATGAGCCCAGCAACGATCGAGATCGTGACGTGAGTGAATGGGTTGTTCATCGGTTCTTCCTTCAGTCAATTTGCTGTAGTCGCTAGAGAAGTATCCGTATCTGGACTGCAGTCGGCAAGGGGAATTGATAGCTCAAGACGATTTCGGACTAGCAAACGCAGGTGCGGTAGCCTCTTTATATGGTGATTTCGACCACAGTGGTGCCGGTGATGCTCTATGACGGTGATTGCGACTTTTGTAAGCGCTGGGTATGCCACTGGCAGGGTTTGACCGGAAACGCCGTTGAATACGTACCGTACCAAGAAGCACTCGATCGCTTCCCTCAGATCTCACGAGAATCAGCTGAGGCTGCGGTGCATCTAGTTTTGGCAGGAGGGGAAGTGCTTTCTGGGGCTGCTGCTGTGTGCCACACCTTGAAAGATGTTCGGGGCTGGGGCTGGGTAAATCTGGCCTACGGAAAGGTGTCGGGTTTCCGTCTGGTCTCAGAGGCACTCTATTGGTTAGTGGCGCGCAACCGGATGGTCTTGAGTTTATTTATGAAGTAGCCAAAGGAAGGACCTGAGGTTTCGTGAAGAGAGACGTTAACGTACGCTCTTGCGAATCTTGCCTCTGAAGGATTCAAAAGAATCCTGGTCGATTCCCTACTAGGAGCCTTATAGATGGTGCGGTCTGGTGACGCTACGGTGGATGCCGGCGGTCGCTATATGCCCGTCCTCCTGTTGGTGTTTGTCGGGAGCGGCTGCGCCGCCTTGATCTACGAAATCGTTTGGTTTCAGCTGTTGCGCCAGGTAATAGGTGCTTCGGCAATCTCGCTTGGTATCCTGCTGATTAGTTATATGGGTGGTTTGTTTCTCGGCAGCCTGGCGTTCTCTAAATACGTTTCGATGCGTCACCATCCGCTAAAGGTCTACGCAGTGCTTGAGGTCGGCATAGGCTTGATGGGTATCGCCTTGCTGCTGTTGTTGCCTCTGGTGGGCCATATTTACTCTGGCTTTGTCGGCTACGGGTTCGCTGGGGTGTTATTGCGCTCCACCATCTGTCTGCTTTGCTTGCTTCCGCCAACTATCCTAATGGGCGCGACGTTGCCGGCTATCTCGCGTTACATGGAGACGACCCGGGTAGGGATCTCGCGCATCGGCCTCTTGTACACTGCCAACATCGGTGGCGCGGTAGCCGGGTGCCTGTTGGCCGGGTTCTATCTGCTAAGGGTCTATGACATGGTGATCGCGACTCTGGTCGCCGCGTCGATCAATATGCTGATTGCCATGGTTGCCTTCTGGCTTATCGCCAGGGGTGTGCCGTTTGTTTCGCCTGAGGCCAAGGCTCTCATCCCCACTAAAGCCCCGAATCCCTGGGTGTACGTAGTTATTGGGCTGTCAGGGTTTACGGCACTCGGTACTCAAGTGGTCTGGACGCGACTGATCTCGCTGCTGTTTGGCGGGACCGTATATACCTTTTCAATCATCCTGGCGGTCTTCTTGATCGGGTTGGGCATCGGCAGCGCCGCTGGTTCGTTTCTTGCTCAGCAGGTACGAAGACCAGGTGTGGCCCTCGGTTGGACGCAACTGCTCTTGGTGTTCGCTATTCCGGCCGGGGCCTTCATGATTTCAAGAGAACTCCCGTTTTGGTATCTGAACCCGGAGTTCTACGATGTCATTACGCTGCGCTACGGTCACGATTTGATGAGAGCTACGGTCGCTATGCTGTTTGCTACCTGTTTGTGGGGGGCGAGCTTTCCCTTGGCGTTAGCGGCGACCGCCAGGCCGGAACAGGACCCCGGCGACTTGGTTGGACGCGTTTACGCTGCCAACACGGTCGGGGCGATCCTAGGTTCGGCAATGTTTAGCATGTATATGATCCCGGCATTCGGGACTTACCAGTCGCAGCAAAGGTTGACGCTGCTTGCCGGTTTGGCCGCTGCGTCGATGTTCGTTTCCGATCGTCTGACCTCTTCCGGCCGTGCTGAGTTGCAATCTGCGGAAGTCAGCAGGGAAAGCGCTTACGTTTCCCTTCTGGCACGCGCGGGCGGTTGGGTGGGAATTGCCCGCCTCGCAGGGCCCGCAGCGGTGGTTCTGTGGCTGACGTTCATGTTGGTCGGGTTGGTGACCCCGGTGCCCGACGGGCTGGTTGCCTACGGACGTTTCGTTGAGGATTGGGACGCGGTTGCCGCCTACCATTATGTCGGCGAAGGAATGAATTCGTCAGTAGCGGTCTCCGACTGGCCGGAGGACAACATTCGCAGCTTTCACGTGGGTGGCAAGGTGGTGGCCTCGACGCGTCGCGTCGACATGCGCGTGCAGCGGATGTTGGGCCACCTACCGGCGATGTTTCAGGGTGGGCCGAAGTCGGTACTGGTGGTTGGCTTTGGTGCCGGGGTTACTGCCGGGTCCTTCGTCGTGCACGACGAGGTCGAACGCATCGTTGTGTGCGAGATCGAACCGCTCGTGCCCCAGGCGGCCGCAGCTTGGCTCGGCCCAGAGAACTACGACATTATCGAGGACCCCCGTACCGAGTTGATCTTCGACGACGCACGCCACTTTATCGCTACCACCGATGAAACCTTCGATGTCATCACTTCAGACCCGATCCACCCGTGGGTCAGCGGTTCCGCTGCCCTCTACTCGGCGGAGTACTACGAGCTCGTAAAACAGCGCCTTAACCCCGGTGGGGTGGTGGCGCAGTGGTTGCCGCTGTATGAGACGAGCGAGGAGGCTGTCAAAAGCAGTTTGGCGACCTTCTTGGAAGCGTTCCCCAACGGGACGGTATGGAACAGTGATATCTTCGGCGACGGTTACGACGTCGTGATGGTTGGCTGGGTCGGGGAAATGAAGCTTGACCTGTTAGCGCTTGAGCAACACCTTTCCCGGAACCTCCGCGTACGGCAGTCGCTTGCGGATGTCGATTTCTATTCGGGCTCTGACCTGTTGACTTCGTACGTCGGGCAGGGGAGCGACCTCAGGCCATGGCTCATGGACGCTCAGATCAATCGCGACCGGAGCCTCCGCTTGCAGTATCTCGCCGGCCTGGCTATTGATAAGAACGACGCTATCCAAATTCTCACCGCGATGACCCAATACCGTCGTTACCCTAATGATCTTTTCTTAGTGCCGCCGAACATGGAAAGGCAGCTGCGCCAGTCGTTTGACTATGGTGGCGTTCGTTAGGAGGAACTGATTATGCGCTTTGCTCTCGCGGCTTGCTTGATGCTCGCGGTCGTTGCTCTAGCCGCGCCGGCCCGTGCGCAGCGAACCGGCACGATCATTTCCGCTGTCGACGCGATCTTTGCCCCATGGGATGAGACCGGTTCTCCCGGATGCGCCCTTGGCGTCGTTAAAGACGGCGAATTCATATACGAGCGTGGCTACGGATTCGCGAATCTCGACTGGGACATCCCAAGTGCCACCGACACAGTCTTCTATGTTGGCTCGGTTTCGAAGCAGTTCACCGCCGCCGTAATTGCGTTACTAGCCGAAGAGGGAACCGTCGACCTTGATGAGAACATACGGGAATATTTCCCGGAAATTCGCAGGTACGCGCAGCCGATCACCGTACGTCACCTTGTGCACCACACCAGCGGTTTGCGCGACATCTATACACTTATGTCCCTGGCTGGCATCCGCCTTGAGGACGTTTTCACTGACGAGCAGGCGATCGAGCTAATCGCGGCCCAGCGAGAAACTAACTTCGCGCCGGGTAGCGAATATCTGTACAGCAATTCAGGTTATTTCTTACTCGCGCAACTTGTTGAGCGTGCTTCCGGCAAGACACTTCGCGAATTTGCCGAAGAAAGGATCTTTGCGCCTCTCGGCATGGAGGACACACACTTTCATGATCGACCGAGCCACATCGTAGATCGCCGAGCGATCAGCTATCAGGATTCCGATGTTGACTTCGATAATTACATCGCCACTGGGCACCGAGAGTTTCAAGTTAGCTACCTGGGCAACTTCGACAAGGTCGGAGCGGGTGGTCTGTACACTACCGTTAGGGACCTGCTGCTGTGGGATCGCAATTTTTACAGTGGTGATGTTGGCGGCAGACCTTTTCTTGACCTGATCCATACACGCGGTGCTCTCAACGATGGTTCACAACTTACTTACGCCTTTGGGCTGACCGTAGACGAGTATCGTGGTCTCAAGACGGTTAGTCATGGTGGTTCGATGATGGGGTTTAAAGCCGCCTACCTGCAGTTTCCTGAGCAGCGCCTCTCTGTGATTACGACCTGTAATCTCGGTTCCATCAATCCGATGCCTCTTGCGCAGCAAGTTGCCGATGTCTATCTCGAAGACCAGCTGGCCCTAGCATTACCGAGCCGCACAAACGTGCAGCGTAGCAACTCTTCGACAGCTTCTGACCCCTTTTCTAACCATGAGCTTGTTGCGTTCGCTGGGACCTTCTACAGCGATGAACTTGATGTCACTTACGAACTGGCCGTTGAGAATGGTCAGCTATGGCTGCGTTTGCGCAACACACCACCGCGTCTTCTCAGAAAGTTGGAGGACGGCCTGGCTCGTGCCGGTACCTGGAATCTTACCTTCGAGCACGATGTTGGCGAGATCGCAAGCGCTTTCACGATCAACGCTGGCCGGGTGACTAACATTCGCTTCAAGCGCCGGTGATCATCTAGTACATCACACACGGCGCTAGCTTTGTTGGCCCCCTCGAACTCGGTGACTAGTTGCCAGACTGTAAATCCGTTGCTCTAGAAACTTTTTACCGTTACGCTCTGGGATCGATTTTCCTGGTACAACGAGGTGCGCCTTGAAGAGACTTACCATTGCGATCGTATCGCTGCTTGTCATCGTTTCCTTTGCGCCGTTGGCCGAGGCTCAGACTGGCTTTAGTCGTTCCGTGGCGGTTAGTGGCAACGAAGTTTTTATTGGAGAGCCAGGTAACAACGTTCCCTCTGGTTTTGTCTATATCTACCGGAACCAGAATGGGACCTGGGTCGAAGTCATGGCGCTGACCGCCGACGATGCCACTGACGGTGATGGCTTTGGTACCGCTGTGGTTGCCAACGGTGACGAACTTTTGGTCAGCGCTGTCAGGGCTGGTCAGGGCATCGTCTACATATTCAATCGCGATGGGCGGTCGTGGGTCCAAACGGGGACAATCGCTGCCGCCGTTAGCAACACCGGCGAGAGCTTCGGTAGCTCGCTGGTACTGGTTGGTGACACTCTCTATGTTGGGGCGAGCGGAGCGAACTCGAATCAGGGCGCAACCTATGTTTTCGAGCGCCAGGGTAGTAGCTGGGGCGAAATTGGCCGCCTGGAAGGTGACGTGCCGGAAGCGGCGCCCGAGGATGCGGAACCGCAGCCACGGCGCCGTCGTGGCCCCGTTGGCCCTCGCTTCGGAAGCGCGATCGCTGCCGAGGGTGACTATGTCCTGATCGGTGCCCCCGGTACCAACCGGGGCGCGGGGATCGTCTACGGGTTTCGTCGTGTCGGCAACTCATTCGAACGCATCGCCAAGTTTCCTGAGGAGGGCCCTGCAGGCGCCGGGTTCGGGGGCGCGATCACGATGTACGCTGGTTCAGCGCTGATCGGCTCTTCGGGCTCCAACGGGGGTGTTGGATCGGTGGCCGTGTATTTGTTCGATGAAGAGTCGGAACAGTGGAACAGTAGCCTGAGTCTGCAGCCTTTTGATGCCACCTCGGGTGTAGGCTTCGGATCGTCTATCGTGGCGGCTGGCAATGAGATCTTCATCGGCGCCCCAGGATCTGGTGGAGGCGGAGCGATTTACCGTTTCGATAGCCACGACACAGGAAATGGCCAGATCAACGTTGGCGGCGTATCTAAAGTGGGTCCAGGGAGCCTAAGCGGCCGAGCGCAGTTTGCCAGCACGCTAGCATTCAATGGTGATGTGATGGTTGCTGGCATGCCAGGTGACGACCGCGGTTCCGGGACTGCGATGATCATGACGCGTGGCTACAACGGCTGGAACCATACTAAGGTGTTGAGCGAGAGGAAGGGCTTGCCTGCACTAACTGGTGAGTTGATGGAATGCACGGATGGAATGATCGACCGCTACCCATGCAAGGGCGTCGATATCCTCTCGTTCTTACCGATGCGGGATATGGGTGGTGGCCGTGGGATGACCACCAACGACATCTGGGGCTGGACCGACCCGGAGACCGGCAGAGACTATGCACTTGTGTGCATGACCGAAAAGATGTCGTTCGTCGATGTCACCGACCCTTATTATCCGGTCTTCGTCGGAACACTGGACATGCACGAGGGCGCGCGCCCAGCCACCTGGCGCGATGTCAAGGTGCGCGCCGACCATGCCTACATTGTCTCCGATGGTGCTGGCGAGCATGGTGTGCAGGTGTTCGATCTGACCCGGTTACGTGAGTTCGATGGAGAGGCGATCGTTTTCGACGAGGACGCCCACTATGGGTTGATCGACAGCGCCCACAACATTGTAATTAACGAAGACTCAGCATTTGCGTTTGTTGTCGGTGCTAGCGGTGGTGGCGAGACCTGCGGCGGCGGGTTACACATGGTCAACATTGAGGACCCACTGCAACCGGCGTTTGCCGGCTGTTTCGCCGACGTCACCACGGGCCGACGCGGCACCGGTTATTCGCACGACGCGCAGTGCGTCATCTACAACGGTCCTGATACCCGCTACACGGGACACGAGATCTGCTTCGGTTCCAACGAGACGGCGCTGTCGATCGCCGACGTTACCGATAAGCGGAACCCCGTGGCGGTCGGCATGTCGACGTATCCAAACGTTGCCTACACCCATCAGGGCTGGCTGACCGAGGATCACGAATACTTTTACATGAACGACGAGGGGGACGAGCCGCAAGGACTGGTGGAAGGTACACGCACACTGGTGTGGGATGTCCGCGAGCTTGATGATCCGGTGCTGGCTGGCGAGTACATCGCTGATGTTACGTCGACTGACCATAACCTCTATGTGGTCGACGACCTTATGTATCAGAGCAATTACGACGCCGGTTTACGTATCTTCGATGTGTCGACCCCCGAGGACCCCAAGGAGATCGGCTACTTCGACACTAGTCCTGAGGGGATGTCCGGTGCGAGTTCGTGGAGCAACTATCCTTTCTTCGAATCGCGCGTTGTGATTTTTACGTCTGGCCGTTCAGGTTTGTTCATTGCTAAGTTGCGCGACGACGCCAGGTAAACGGGCTCCGAATCAGCATCGTGAGCCCCGTTCTCTTTTGGGACGGGGCTTCGTGCCTGTGGATAAGCGGTTTGTGATTTCAGTATGAGATCGCTTGTGGAATTTGAGCGCGCCACACTGGCGCATAGGCCAACGCCCCTCGAGCCGATGCCGAATATCAGCGTCGATCTAGGCGGCCCGGATGTGTGGGTCAAGCGCGACGATTGCACAGGTTTGGGGATGGGAGGCAACAAGGCACGGCAGCTCGAGTTCTACTTTGGAGATGCTCTGGCCCGAGGTGCCGACACCGTCCTGATTACCGGTGCCGTGCAATCGAACTACGTCCGAGCCACTGCCGCTGCGTCTGCCAAGCTTGGTATGGGCTGCGAGATTCAGCTTGAAGAGCGTGTCGAAGGTATGGATGAGACGTATCGGCGTTCCGGGAACGTTCTTCTCAATCAGCTCTTCGGTGCCCGACTGCACAGCTACCCCGAGGGAGAAGACGAGACCGGCGCCGATGCTGAGCTTGATGCAATAGCCGAGCGTCTGCGCAGCCAGGGCAAAAGCCCCTACGTTATTTACCTATCCGAGGGGCATCAGCCACTTGGCGCCCTCGGTTACGTTGAGGCTGCCGGGGAGATTCTCGAACAGGCAGCCGTTCTCGGGGCCGATTTCGACGCCATCGTTGTTCCCAGTGGCAGCGGTGCGACCCAAGCGGGGTTGCTGGTTGGGTTGCGTGCCGCCGGATCTAAGGTGCCAGTCCACGGCATCTCGGTGCGGCGCGATGCTAAGAGCCAGGCGGCGCGAATTCTCCGCACAGCGCGCGCCACTGGAGAGAAACTCCATGTGGCTCATGTGGTGGATGAGACCGACGTCGTCGTACATGACGACTGGCTGGCGCCAGGCTATGGGCATCCCTCTGAGGACACCTTGGAAGCGATAAGAATCGCGGCACAGCGCGAAGGTTTGCTGCTCGATCCGGTCTATTCTGGCAAGGCTTTCGCGGGCCTTATCGGTCTTGTTCGCCGGGGTGACCTGGAGCCGAACAGCACGATTCTGTTTGTCCACACAGGCGGGACCCCCGCACTGTTTGGCTACGCCAATCTACTTGGTGACATCTGATGCCAGCAGGCTTGCCGGTGGCGAAGGGGCTTGTTACATTAAACGCTATTGAGTCTCAATCTCAATTATGTTTGAGTAAAATAACCTCAAGGGTTTTCGGAACGCACCGAACACGTCATCATGGTTTCGCCCATCCCCACAAACTGTTGCGAGGCACCAAACTGGTCGGAGGAAGTCAGATGATCCGTACACGAGTCGTTTTCTTGGCGCTCATCGTAGTGTTCGCCGCAGTGGCAAGTTTTGCCCAGGTAGGTACTAACAACAGCGTGGTTAACCCGAACCTTGCCAGTGCAGACGAGTTGCAGGCGGTACCGCACATCGATTCAACGATCGCGCAGGCCATCATCGCCGGCCGGCCATACTTGACCGCCACAGCGCTTGACGCCACGTTGAGTGCCGCTACGCTGTCTGACCAGCAACGCACTGAGGTCTTAGTGAATCTGTTTGTACCGATCAACCTGAACACCGCCAGCGAAGAAGAGATGATGCTTGTACCAGGCGTCGGCCGGCGGATGGCGCACGAGTTCGACGAGTATCGCCCCTGGGAGGGTGGGGTTCTGCGTTTCCGGCGTGAGATCGGCAAATACGTTGACGACGAGGAGGTCGCGCGGCTCGAGCAGTACGTCTTTGTACCGATAGACCTAAACTCGGCATCGAGCGAAGATTTCCTGACCATCCCGGGCGTCGGCAACCGTATGGTGCACGAGTTCGAGGAGTACCGGCCGTACGTCAACATGGCGCAGTTCGAGCGGGAGATCGGCAAGTACGTCGACGAGAATGAGGTTGCACGGCTCGCCCGCTACGTATACATCGAGCAGTAATTGATATCGGAGGCTAACGGCGCGGAGCACCGAACAATTGGGATGTTCCGCTGCCTGATCCTTGTGATCCTTCTTTTCGGCATGCTCGGAGTGCTGGCCGAACTCTATCTGATAGAGCACAACGAAGACTGGTGGCAGCTGGTGCCGATGTATCTACTGGTGGTTGGTCCGTTGGCGGTTGTCTGGACGATGGCCAGGCCAGCAGCGGCGAGCCTGCGCAGTTTTCAGCTTTTGATGACTCTATACGTGATCGCAGGCATCATTGGCATTTATCAGCACTACACGGGAAACGCTGAATTTGAGCTTGAGATGTACCCGTCACGCGCTGGCTTCGAGCTGTTCTGGGAATCACTCAAAGGAGCGACGCCAGCCCTGGCACCGGGGACCATGACTCTGTTTGGTTTGCTGGGCCTGGCGTCAATCTTTCGCCACCCGCAATTGGCATCAAAGGAGGGACCTGTGGAGCCCTCTGGCGGAGCCGACAGTATGCACCCGTGATAAACGGCGGTCCTGTGGCGTTACTCCACACCCCAGTCGACGACACCGAACGCATCAATTCGCTCGACGTGCTGCGCGGTTTCGCCTTGCTCGGCATCCTGGTGATGAACATCCAGGCATTCTCGATGGTCGGCGCGGCGTACATGAACCCGACTGCCTATGGCGATCTCACCGGTGCTAACTACTGGGTCTGGTACGTTAGCCACCTGTTATTCGATCAAAAGTTCATGGCCCTGTTCTCGGCGCTGTTCGGTGCCGGCATCGTGCTGATGTGGCGACGCGCCGAAGCAAAGAGCCGTCGGGCGACGGGGCTTCACTACCGGCGCACCTTCTGGCTCATGGTGTTCGGCCTTGTTCACGCCTACGGAGTGTGGGCGGGCGACATCCTGTTTGTCTACAGCCTCTGTGGCCTGTGGGTGTTCTGGCTCAAGCGTCGTTCACCCAAGGCGCTGATCATCATTGGAGCGATCGTCTTGATGGCCTCGCCGGTACTAATGATGACAGCTGGGCTGTCGGTACAATGGTGGCCCCAAGAGGACGTTGAGCAAATGATGGTTGGTTGGCAGCCAACGCTGGAACGAATTGCCGAGGAGGTTGCTAACTATCAGGGTGGCTGGTCTGATCAGGGGCGCAGCCGGGTGAAGGGCGCTATCGGGATGCACACGGAGGCGTTCATTTATTGGACCTTCTGGCGTGCCAGCGGCCTCATGATCGTTGGCATGGCTCTGTTCAAGATTGGTTTCTTCAGCGCCGAGCTATCTGGTCGGATCTACAAGCGGTGCATCGGGATCTCGTTTCTCGGCTTGCCCATCCTTGTGTACAGCGTGCACCAGAACTTCGCCTCCGCGTGGAGTATTGAGCGCTTCTTCTTCAGCCAGGTGTACAACTACTTCGCCAGCCTGCTCGTAAGCCTCGGGTATGCGAGCGCCATCATGCTGATCTGCAAGTATGGCCTGTTGACTAAGGTAACTTCGGTGCTGGCCAACGTCGGGCGCATGGCTCTGACCAACTATCTGTTGCACACCATCATTGCCACGACGATTTTCTACGGCCATGGGCTTGGCTACTTCGGGCAGGTCAGCCGGGCCGGGCAGATTTTGATTGTGTGCGGCATCTGGGCGTTCCAGATTCCGTTTTCGGCCTGGTGGCTGAAACGCTTTCGGTTCGGACCGTTTGAGTGGCTTTGGCGGTCGCTATCGTACATGAAGCAACAGCCACTGATGCGATAAGAAACGCGAATCCTACTGGGTCATATACAGAGCGTTGAAGAACAACTTGAACGTGCCCTGCGTCTGTGCCCGGTGCTGCACGCGGAAGCCATACATCACGATTTTGCCGTCGTCGTAGTCGACCTCGATGACAGCGCCGCGGCCAGCCAGAAACTCGTCGCCGAGCATTTCGCCGGATGCCAGCACACGGCCCTCAGATGGCCAGGTGGCGACGACTCTCATATTGCCCGCCGCCGCGTCCCAACCGTCTGGCTCGTAGGCTCGGCCGCCGCCGAAAAACGCGAAGGCTTCTTCCTTCATTCCATAGCCGAGCGGGTGGTCGTTGTTGACATCGAGCTTCAAGATCGCTGGCGGTAGGTAAAAGTCGGGTTGCTGAAGGCCCTGTAACGCGTCCTTGACCGGCACATTAAAGTGTTCGAAAACGATTTGGTCAGAGCGTTCAAAGGTCAACAGCGTGCCGCCCTCTTCGACAAACTCGATAATCGCCTCGATCCCTTCGTCGCCGACGCCGCCGGCGTAGGGCTCCATTATGCGCTCCTCGGAGATGCCGTTGATCAAGGCCCGAGGTTGCACGCCCTGCGGGATAATCAGCACGTCAAAGTCGGCGCCGAGGTCCCCTTCGCGAATACGGGCATTATCTACGCTCTCGAACGGAAAGCCGTAGTTCTCCAGCGTCAATCGTGTCCAACCCTCGTCCATTGACGCCTGCCAGGGCTTGTACAAGCCAATGCGGGCGCCGGAGATCTGTACCGGCATGCTGCTGCTTCCCGTGCCTTTCGGATCGGTGAACACGGGCACGCGCATCTCCGACGCGATCTGTTGCATCCGGTCGGCGATCTCGGGCGTCCGCCTCGAGATCATGAAGGTGCCGGCTGGTAGCTCACCGGCCTCGATGGTTAGCGGTCCTGAGCTTCGATAGACCTCGACGCCCTCGGCAAGCAGCCGGTTGACGGCAACGTAGCTCTCGTTGATCCGAGGATCGAGAGCGTAGCCGCTGCTCGCTCGGCTGGGGGCCTCCGGCATCGGGGGCATGGCGGTGCTGATCGTTGTAGTACTGACGTCAAACTGCGTATCGACGCGAACGACGTCGACGCCCATCTGCATCGACATGGTGTAGGCGGTGGAATCGTAGCGTCTCTGGACCGGGCCGTCGCGATACTCGTACTTGATCACGGGGGCTCGTGGCTCGAGCAGGTCGATCAAGGCGGGACGGCCTCGCTGGGCGCCAGGAATGATGAATGAGCCCGCGGCATAGGTGACCGGTTCGGGTTCCATTTCGGGCTCTTCCTCGCTCTCGCCTTCTTCAGCTCCTTCGTTTTCTTCCTCGTCGCCTTCCTCGCTCTCGCCTTCTTCAGCTTCTTCGTTTTCTTCCTCGTCGCCTTCTTCGGCTTCTTCGTTTTCTTCCTCGTCGCCTTCTTCGGCTTCTTCGTTTTCTTCCTCGTCGCCTTCTTCGGCTTCTTCGTCTTCTTCCTCCTCGCCGCCTTCAGCTGCTGTCTCTTCGGCAGGATCAGGAGGGATGAATCCCGGCAGCGGAAGCGGATCTGTAGAGAGGATCGCCTCAAAAGACTCGCCCGCCTGGTAGACCTCGATGCCCTGGTTGATTAGTCGCTGTACCAGATCAGCGGCGGTGTTCGGATCGGACTGATCGATGGGAATGACCCAGGCGTAGGGTCCTTCGATTTCGGCCCGCTTCAGGGTTTCCTGCGCCATCAACCACTGGTTGTACAGAAAATCCTCTCTGTTGCGCGCTGTCTGCTTAAGCACACCGCGCGCCGCAATCATTTGGTAGTCGACGATGTCTCCGAGCGTCCACGTACCGCCGCGCCAAGGATCGACCATGGCGACAGAGAATTCGGAACTACCACCCCGACCACCCCGACTCCCTCGACCGTCTCGACCGCCTCGACTCCCACCAGCGCGCCCAGACCGGTTGCCACTGTTCGGCGTCACTGGTGAGGCAATGCGGGCGCTTGCCGTCTCAGTGAGCAGACCGACGACGTTGTGGAAGCGCCAGTTCAGCGCTCCCTCCTGGCCATAGATGCGGTACATCTCGCCGGTGAGCACACCCTTCTTCCCTTCCGCCTGGAGGTCGGTGACGATCTGGCCCCCGAGCAGGCGAATTTCCTGGAACAGGAGTGGTGGGATGTCGGGGCTCTGTGGGTCGGGGAACGGTGGCACGAACATGCGCGCCCCTCCAGACCCCATCTGGTGCTGGTCGAGGTACACCTGCGGCGCCCAGTCGTCAAACATGAGCTTAAACATGTAGCGGGTCTCGACGAGGTTGCCCATGAAGAAGTCTCGATTGTTATCGTGGCCGGCATAGTGGTGGTACAGGTACGGCATCGGTGCTTCTTCGAAGTCAGTGCCGAGGTTTTGGTTGTACCAGTCGGTAACCATGATCTGGCCGTCGGGATTCGACGACGGCACCAGAACCATGATTACGTTGTCAAGAATTTCATCCATTAGCGGGGTGTTTGACGTTGCCATCTCGTAGATCAGTTGCACGCTAGTCTGCGACGAGCCGATCTCGGAACTGTGTATGTTGTGGTTCAGGACGACAGTGACTTTGCCTTCCTGGGCCATCGCCCGCGCCTGTTGCTGTGAAAGACTTCGACCGTCGGCGAGTTGGCGGCCTATCTCAACGTAGCGGTCAATGTCAGCGAAGTTCCCAGGTGCAGTCACGACTACCGAGACGAAGCGGTTGTCGAGAGTTGTGGGGCCGTATTCGTCAACGCGCACGCGGTCGGAAGCCTCGGCAAGCAGGTCGAAGTACTCCAGGATCTTGTCCCAGCGGGCGAGCTTCTCATCGGTACCGATCGGGAAACCAAAGAACTCTTCTGGTGCCGGGATCTCTGCCTGGGGAACCGCGAAAGCGATTGAACTTGCCAGCAACGCGACGAGCAGCATGATGGCAGGCCCGGTGCATGCACGTTGACGGACGGGATGAAGTGGGGTTTCAGCAGTTCGTGGTGTCATCGATCTTCCTTCGAGTCGACCGCGTTAGGGTCACGTGTATGTTGGAATCGTCCCAGCAGGGTACCGCATCGATTTGCACCCGTCGCCAGAACCGTGGACCTGTTAGAAAGGAGCTAACTGCTCCTGGGTAGGTTCTGCTCAGCAGTACCAGGGTTCGCTGAGATAGGGGATTGTGGCCCGTGGTCTTATAGTGGTTACTGCTGGCAAGGCAATAGGTTGTTCGAGCCTTGGACCCAAGAGCTCACAAATCTGCCCGAAAATTTCTGGTCGGTTCGTACTGTTGCCAGCGTGCTCAATCGTGGTTTGAATCTCCCGCTGCAACTCATCGACGCGCGAATCACTATGACGCCATGGATAACCGAGTGATCGAGGTTCGAATTCACCGATTAGGCGGTTCACCTCGGGTACCTCCAACAAACACGAGCCAGCCGGAATCAACAACCGGATTGCCAACTGGATCGACGGCACGTTATTGATCATGTTCAACTCGATGAGCGTGGAAAGTAGGTCAGCATAGCTATCGAGTGTGGTCCACGGGGTAAAGGCGACGAACGTTGGCTGCAGAGCCAGGCCTGCTTCGCGGAACAACCGCACAACTTCAAAGAAATCGTCCCGTGTATGGCCCTTGTCGAGGATCTCCAAAACACGGTTGTCGACCGACTCGATAGCACTGGTTACGAACACACATCCGGTCTCACGCAGCGTCGACAGCAGAGCAGGATAAGCAAGCAGGTGCTCGACCTTTACAGTCACGTCGTAGGTCAGATGCGAGTATCGCTTGTGCAACGTTGTAACGATTTTGACCGCATGCTTAGGACCATTGAGAAAATCAGGGTCTCCAAAAGTAATGTGCTCCGCACCGGCAACGACCTGCTGCTCGATGTCGGCAAGTACAACTTCGGGTTGGATGATGCGAAACTGACCGCCGTAGATTGGGACAACTGGGCAATGGCGGCATAGGTGCTTGCAGCCGCGAGTTGTCTCGGTGTATCCGACGGTTCGACGCGTGCCATTGGACGTGGTGAGGTGCGCGTACTCTGTGAGCGCCGGCAAATTATTACGGCGCGGTGTCTGGAATTGTTGGCGTTTCAGCGAGATCGTCGGTTCGACTTGCCTCTTTCCCTCAATGTTGGTTTCGGGCTGGTATTCTAAAGTTTGGTCTGCGTTGTTGGGGCTGGCTTGTACCGGGGAGCAGATACGCTGCGCCAATCTCACCAGCCCCTCCTCAAATTCACCACCGAGGATCGTGCATGCGCCGCGTTGTTGCATGACCTTAGCGCTTGCTAGGGCGTAAAGGCCGTACGAGCAGACGTGAGCATCCGGGTTCCACGCCACGACTTTGTCAAGCACGTTTAGAGCGATCCGCGCCGCTGTGTGCATCGGCAGGTAGAAAGCGACAAGAGCAGCACGTTCGACGGCATCACGGTCAAGCCTTTGTATAGAAAGATCCAGGCAGGCCACATCAAAACCCGCTTCTTCAAGAAACGCAGCGGGGGAGGCGAGACCAAATGGCTGGCGCCCCATCTCGTAGGTGGAAATTAGCAGTACGCTCACGTCGATTAATCTGCGGGCTCAGGACGCACATAGCTGGAAGTGTTCACAGGTCGCAACGTTACTCTGTGTGCTGGGTCAGTGGAAGTTCGGCGCGCAGCGTTTGCGAGTCCTTTGGCGGTTGGGTAGAGTCGGCCCGCAACGCTTCTTAAGGGGTCCAGGATCTGACAATGAGTTTCAAGGCCAAGACCGTAGAGTGGCTAGCGCGGACTGCAGTACGGTTCCCGCGGGCGTTTTGGTTTTTCGTCCGTGCTTGGGAATGGACGCGCCAGAAGTGGCAGGAAGCGACTCCTGGTGAGCGCTCTTGGAAGGGCGCCGCGCTAGGTTTGTTCATCGCGACAATCGTGGTTGTTACAGACAGCGTTCTACACCGTTCGATGCTGCCATTCCCGACCTACGATCGCGTTGCCATCGCCGTGCGTGGGGTCCGTGAGGCGGTCATGTACGGTGTCGGCATGGTGGTCCTTGCCACTGTAATCGCTCGCATGCCGTGGCGTTATCGTTTGATGTTGGGAGCCTGCGCTGGGGTGCTGGCGAGCTCTTTTCCTTTCAGTACAGACGACCGGGTGTTATGGGTTAGCGTCGTTGCGTTCTCGGTTGCTGGTGCTGCGCTGGCGGTGATCTCTCGCGAGGATATTTCGACGATCACTCGGTTCCAAAAAGGTATTGCGATCATCGGTATTGTGTTCGGTATCTTGACCGTTGGTTATCTTTTGTATTGGGTGATGAATCCGGGTTTCGATGCGATCGAGTATCGTAACGCCGCTCGTGAAGCCGAGACCGGCGGAACAGCATCGGTTGTGGGCTTAGCGTTGACGGACCCTTCGGAGCGGGGGCCTCACAAGGTTCTCTATTTGACTTACGGCAGCGGTTCAGACATCCGCCGCCCGGAATTCGGACGCGATGCTGACCTGATCACTGAGCCGGTCGATGGTCGACCGTTCCTGGACAATTGGATTGGCAGATCAGGCGATGAGCGTAAAAAGTTCTGGGGCTTCGATCGAGACGAGTTGCCTCTGCAAGGTCGCGTTTGGTACCCGGATGGCGATGGTCCATTTCCGCTCGTGCTCATCGTGCATGGCAACCACAGTATGTACGAGTACTCCGATCCGGGTTACCAATATCTAGGCGAGCTGCTTGCGAGTCGTGGCTACATCCTGGTGTCGGTCGATGAAAATTTCATCAACGGCAATATAAGTCAGGAGAACGATGCACGTGGCTGGCTGCTGCTTGAACACCTCAAGGTATGGGACCAATGGAACGAAGGTGAGGTCACTGGTGGCTCAAGGGGGAAAGGCGCTAGGGACAGTTCCGTGGGGAATAACGAGCAGGTATCCAACCCTTTTATCGGTGAAATCGACATGAGTCGCATAGGGTTGATTGGTCATTCACGGGGCGGAGAGGCAGTTGCTGTTGCGGCTTTTTTTAATTCCCTTCCATATTACCCGGACGATGCAACCGTCCCGTTTGACTACAACTTCGACATCAACGCTGTGGTCGCCATCGCTCCGGTTATGGGGCAGTACCAGCCTGGCGGACGCTACACGGACCTCTCCGATATCAACTACTTCGTCATTCACGGTGCCAACGATGGTGACGTTCGTTCGTTCAGCGGTGCCAGCCAGTACGAACATATAACTTTTTCAGGTGGCCCCTACCGGTTTAAGTCGTCGTTGTACGTCATGGGGGCCAACCACGGCCAATTCAACCAAGTATGGGGTGATCGCGACTCCAGATTGCCTTCTGGTCGATCTCTCTCGACCCGGTCGTTGATCGCGGAACGAGACCAGCGCAAAGTCGCCGAGGTGTATATCAGTGCTTTTCTTGAGGCGACACTCCGTGGGCAGCTCAACTATCTACCGTTATTTGCAGACGCTCGTGAAGGCAAGCAATGGCTTCCGGAGACAGTTTATTTGGTGGAGTTCGATGACGCGCGCTCCATGAAAGTGGCGACCTTCGACGAGGACGTTGACGTGACGACCACAACGCTGGCTGGTGGCTCAACAATGGCTCAAAACCTCACTGTATGGCGAGAGCAACGGGTTTCGATGAAGTCGCGCACCAAGGAGACCGCTGGCGTATACCTCGGCTGGGAGGTCTTGGAGGATCGAAATGGTGACGATGTGGCCTATGAATATGAAGAAGCGTCTGATGAGTCTGATAGGGAGTCAACTGAAGGCAACGCAGTCACCAACCTTGACGATGACGACATCACGCCCCGTTACGTTATCGACTTGCCTGGGCAGTTTGTTGTCGATCCTTCCAGCACACTTTTTTTCTCGCTTGCCGATGCCAACGAAAGCTCAAAAGCGCCAGCCCATCTGAAGCTCAAGGACGAAGGACAAGACAATCAGCATCGACAAGATCTGGGTACTCAGGAACTAGAGAGATTGCAGGACCAGAACGATTCTAATAGTAACGATGAGGAAGAAGATAAAGGGGGTCCTCGTGAGCCGATCGACTTCACAATTCGCCTCGTTGATACACAGAATAACGTTGCCGAAGTGCTTCTTAGTCGCTTCTCGATGGTACAACCACAGCTTGAGGTGCAGTTGCGTAAGACGTTCGTCGATGATCCACGGACCGATTCCGAAGCTGTCTTCCAAAGCTTCTTGCTGCCACTCGAATGGTTTCTCGAGGCCAACCCGAAGTTTGATGTATCGCGACCAGCACGTATTGAATTCGTCTTTGATCGTTCTCCATCTGGGGTGGTAATCCTCGATAGTGTTGGATTTAGAACTATCCCAACTTCCTGAATGCCAATGGTTTGTCGAGGAGATTCTCTGGTGGCTGGGGTAACCTTTCTCCATGCCGATGTTTTTGACCTGCCTCGTTGTCATGTTCATGGTAGCCGTGCCAATAACTCAAACTGGTCGCAGTAACGTCGAAGAAAGCTATGGTGCGCGTCGTAGCTCTGCTTCGACTCGAGCGCTACTGGGTGGTGACGGTGAAGCGTGGGAGGGCGCGAAGAAAGTTACGTGGGGGCCCCCAATCTATACGACCTCTTTTCAGGCACTTTGGGGGGAGGAAGGCTTATTCGTGCGCTTCGATGCTGTGGATCCTTCGCCGTGGTACACGTTGACCAAGCGTGACGACCATTTGTGGAGGGAGGAGGTGGTCGAGATCTTCATCGACCCAGATGGCGATGGCCGCAACTACGCTGAGATTGAGATCAGCCCACACAACGTGGTTTGTGACCTGATGATATTTGAGGGTGCGCCCAATGTACGGTCGGATATTGGGTGGGATCACGACGGACTGCAGAGCAAGGTAAGCCCTTTGAGTGGTGCTGATGGTGAGACGGTTGGCTGGATGGCCATCGCTATCCTCCCATGGAGCAGCTTCGCGACGCTCACGGATAGTAGTGGTATCTCCATTCCGCCCCATCCTGAGGACGTTTGGCGCTTTAACATCTTTCGGATTAAGCGACCGTTTGGTCCGACAGAGCCCGATCGTGACGTTGTCTACGCTGCGTGGTCTCCGCCTAGCGGCCGGAGTTTTCACGAACCCACAGTATTTCGAGCACTGGAGTTCATCGAATGAAAAGAACCCCCGAAAAGTTATTGTCCTCAGGGGTGAGCGCCGAGTGGCTTTTCCGGGCCACGCTTCTTGTTTTCGCCGCCACTTTGCTTCTTGCCGGGTGCAGTGGAATTGGTTCTGCAAGCGAGGTTTCGACGTGGGAACAGCAGGTGATCATCCCGACCTACCCGCTTCGGCCCGACGATCCGAATCCACAGTTCTTCGAGCTCACCGGCTCCAATAACTACCCCTACACAACTCAAGATGGCTTTACCAGTGAACTCGTAGACCGTTCCTACCGTGTCGTTTATCTGGAGAACGAATACTTGCGGATCATGTGTTTGCCAGAGATCGGTGGTCGCATCCACTCCGTCTACGACAAAGTACGGGACGAAGAAATGTTCCATGTCAACCAGGTCATCAAGCCGGGGCACATTGCCCTGCGCGGCGCCTGGATTTCCGGTGGAATCGAGTGGAACCGGGGCCCACAGGGGCACACGGTGACCAGCTTTTCGCCGGTAGATGTTGTCGGTGTGCAAAATCCAGATGGTTCAGCGTCGTTGGTAATCGGCTACACCGAGATGAATTTCCGCACCGGATGGACAGTACGCCTGACGTTGCATCCTGATCGTGCCTATCTTGATGAACAAATCGAGATTTTCAACCCAACCGATGGTTCACATCCTTACTACTTTTGGAACAACACCGCCTTCCCGCAGCGCGACGGCACTCGTTTCATTTACCCGATGACGCTGGGTACGGATCACGATGGGGTCAATTTCTTCTCGTGGCCGGTACACGAGGGCAGGGACCTTAGTTGGTTACAGACCTACCCAGAACCGACCTCGGTGTTTGGGTATCAAGTGGCGGCTGATTTCTTCGGCGCGTACGACGTCGATCGTGACTATGGCATCGTGCAGGTGGCGGACCACAAAGTGCTTCCGGGCAAAAAGGCTTGGACTTGGGGGCAGTCCGATGAGGGGATGGTGGCCCAGTCGGCACTAACGGATGATGACGGCCCGTACATCGAGGTACAGAGCGGCCCGCTTTTGACACAGGCAGATTTTGAGATGCTCAGACCAGGTGGACGTGTAGCGTGGCAGGAGTTCTGGTATCCGGTTGGTGGGTTAATCGATGGCTTCGAATACGCCACTCCTGATATGGCGGTGCAGCGCCGTGAAGCTGGGTCACTCGGAAGTTGGAATATGGCTGCAGGCATTGGAGAGGAGCCGTCTGCTGGTGTCGAGCTACGCTTTTTGTCTACGGGTGTTTTCCCGAACGCACGGCTCGTAGTTCGGCGGGGGGACGAGCAGATCGTCTCGCGAACAGTCAACTTTAATCCGCGGTCGGTACAGGTCATTCCACTATCGATTGCTTCGGGCGAAGCGGTGAGCATCAGTGTTGAATCGGATGCCGGTGCTAGTTTGCTCCAATACGAATCGCCCCTTGCTATCCCAGGAAGAACGGCACCCACGCTGGAGGATGCTCCAATACAGCCGACGAGCGCTCAAATGTATCTGGATGCCCTCGATTTAGATAAGAAGAGTGATCGCCTAGGGGCCCGCCGTGGTTACACGGCTCTCATCGAGAGCGACTCATCCATGGACCCCGATACTTCGTCTGCGGCGGCGTTGGTGTCCCTGGCAGTGCTCGACGCTGAGGCGGGTCGTTATGAACGCGCCAAGGAGCTTCTCAACGAGGCTCGAATTATCGATCCAGAGGACGGCATGATCCTGTACTTGCGTGGCGTGGCGAACCTAGAGCTCGGTGATCTCGACGCCGCCCTTGCTGACGGATCTGCGGCCACCGAAGCCATTCGCCCTACGCCGCTTGGCCACGGTCTCGTTGGTCGCGCCCGTATGTGGCTGCGCGATTTCCCCGAGGCGATCGCGGCCTTTGAAGCTGGGCTTGCCGACAGTGACACCGATCATGTACGGCTCAGTGAGTCGCACATGCTCGCTACCTACAGGTTAGGTGATATTGACAAGGCTGAGCTGGCAGCAGCAGAAGATGTGGAGTCAGGAACTGTCCGGCTTGTGCCATGGGCTGTTGCGGAGCTGGTAAAAGAAGGTTTAGGAGGGGGGAATCTTAGTGACGGTGACTTGGCGGCCAGTGCTGAAAGGTTTGCGCTATCCGTCGGCTGGGTAGGAGAGACCGAGTTCGCGCATCTTGAGCTCGCCTTCGCTCTCGCCGAACTCGGGTTAGTCCGGGAAGCTGCCGCGTTCACTCGCGCCGCCTTGGTCGACAATCAGGATTTACCACGTCCGTTGCCCCTGTACACGATCGCGTACTTTGAACATGAACTCGGCAACAATGAGGGATCGCAAAGGCTGCTCGCGCAAGCTAGCGAGATCAAGGCCGACTACGTTTTCCCTTCGCGAACCGAAATGATCGATGTGCTGCAGCACGCGATTTCGGAAAACCCTGATGATGCTCGGGCGCACGCGTACCTCGGAAATCTTTACGCTGGCCTCGGACGTTTTGACGAAGCTGAGCCGGAGTGGCGCCGGGCCGTGGAGATCGACTCTTTACTCAGTGTCGCAACACGCAATCTAGGACTACTTGCGTGGAGGCTCGATGGTGACCTGACTGCCGCTTCTAGTTGGTACAGGGCGGCGATTAGCGCTCGGCCGGATGACCAGACCCTTCACCGTGACCTGGCGCGGGTTTTGATCGAGCAGGGAAACGCCGACGCGGCGATTGTGGTGCTTGAGTCTCTTCCCCGTGGGGAATACCGACGACCTGATGTCGTTGTTTTGCTCGCTGATACCTACACAGTTGTTAAGCGTTTCGATGACGCTATTGAACTGCTTGAATCCACCACTTTCACCAACCGTGAGGGTGTTCGTGATACTTGGGAAATTTTTTCACGCGCCCATATCGATAGGGGCATAAACCGCTACGAGCAGGCCGTTGCGGCGCGTTCTTCGGATCAGGCTGGATCAGAGCTGCAGGCTGCGCTCTCCGATTTCGACATGGCCCTTACCTATCCCGCCAACCTAAACGCTGGCCGCCCCCACGAGCCCCTCGAAGCTCGTGCTAACTACTGGAGGGGACTGACGTTCGAAATTCTCGGCGATTCAGGGCGGGCCCAAGAAGCTTGGGAAGCCTGCGCTGCTGGTGTGCGCCGAGGGCAGCAGCAGGAACATGTGCGTCTTTGCGAGGGGAAGCTCCGATAAAGCGTTTTTACTCGAACCTGGAAAGTCCAGCCACTAGTTTTACCTGGTCATGTGCTTGCGTGGAATCCGCTCGTTGCTCATCGCAGCGTGATAAACAAAGGAAGCGATGATCACGGCGTTTTTTCTGAGGTCGTCGAGTGGCAGCGTGTCAAAGTAGTCTAAGTTGGTGTGGCCGCCCGTGCCTCCGACTCGGTCTTGCAGGAACTGGAACGCTGGCAGCCCGACGTTGTCGAAGGGCACATGATCAGTGCTACCCACACCCCGCGGCGAAACCGTCGTCATCCCTAAGTCATGGAATGGCTCCGACCAGGCCGTGAACATCCTGCGCGCGGATTCGTTGCCCTGGAGGTAGATGCCGCGGTACTGACCAGGGCCATAGTCCTGGTTGAAGTACACTGAAAAATTTTCGTGGGCGGGCGTGACTCCGATCTCCGGGTCATTCGGATCACCGAAGTGCTTTTTAACATACTCGCGCGAACCGAAGATACCTTGCTCCTCCCCGGCCCACAGCGCGACGCGGATTGTGCGTCTCGGCTCAACCCCAACGGCTTTCAGGATTCGTACTGCCTCAAGCATCACGGCTACGCCCGAAGTGTTGTCGGAAGCGTTTGGGCTGGCGTGCCATGTGTCGAAATGGGCACCGAGCATCACCAACTCGTCTGCAAGGTCAGAGCCAGGCATGTCTCCTAATACGTTGCTGGCTTGCTCGACTACGTCACCAATCTGGTTGCGTATCTCAACCTCTATGATGACCGGTATGTCTCGTTCAAGGATGCGGTACATGCGGTTGTAGTGCTCGGGGTTCACCGCAACGATGGGCAGAGAGTTTAAGTTCCCCTCGCGTGACCAATTGTCGACCTTGGTTCCGGGTCGAGCGAACCCACGCACGGCCCCCGGCCAACCGCTACGTGACTCGAGAACGATCACGGCGCCTTCGGATTTAAAGAAAGCGATTTGATCCACTGCGCTGAGCACATCGGGATTTCGGGGCGTAGGGGAGGGACGTGGTGTCTCAGGAGGAGCGGGTTGCTCAAGCTCTCGCAATTGCTCGTCTGTCCACCGGGTGACACCTCTGGAAAAGCGTGTTAGGTCAATAGTGGCTGGTGGCGTCGAGAGCACGGCAACCCCCTGAAGTTTGCCGCGGTAGCGCTCAAGATTCTGTTGCGTTCGTGCATCCACTATGACCACAGGCACTTGTTGTACACCGCTTGTTCCAGGTGTATTAGCGAGTGGATACCCGACCATGGGCTGGTAGTCTGGCTCGAGCATGTGTAACGAAAAATACTCATTGTCCCAACTCACTCCGTAGTCCATGAACGGCTCGATAGCCGTGTGCATTAGTCCTATTCGGTTCATTTCGGCAACCGCCCATTGCTGGGCGCGTTGCATGTCACGCGACAGCGTGTACCGCGCCCCCAGAACATCGGTCATGTAGGAGAGCGTGGCAGCAAGCTGTGAGCGTTGTAGTCCCTCCTCACGGATGGAGTTAACCATCTGCCAGTCAACGGCGGGCGATTCATCTTGCGCGAACCCGGGTTGGAGCAAAGTAAGGATGAAAAAACTTATGGCAATTGCACGACGGATCATGGTCCGCTCCGTTCATTTCGGTTCTTGCAGTTTCGTTTCTGGGAGCAGGCTACAAAGAAACCCCAAAGCGTGGCAACGTTAGCGTTCGAGGTCGCAGAGTTTCCTGGGCTCGGGTGGCGAGTTGAAAGGCCATAGGACTTGACCTTCTGTGCGGGCGATCGTTAGTGTCCGTCAGTAATTTTCTCCGAAATAGGAGGCACTCGATGAACCATCAAGACCATGAATTGAGCCGCCGTAGGTTCCTCGGTGGCAGCGCCGCAGCGGGTCTTGCGGGGTTGACGGGAACCGCTTGTCAGGCTGGGTCGGATAAGAGAATCGTAGCGTTCGATGCGCAGGGTACCGCTGCTTTGGGTAGCATCGCCAACTCTGAAACGTCTCTGCGCGACAACATCTACACTCGTCTGCTTGGAGTCCGCCCGCACCTTGGTGCCCACGAGCACATCACGACCCTGGGTGGCTCCAGGATGCCAGCAGAGGTCCTGAGTGCTATGGCGGAAGCCAACGACTACTTCGTCGACATGCACGAACTAACCGCGGCGGCCGGGAGCCGAGTCGCTCAATTGATGGACGCCGAAGACGCCCTGGTTACCTGCGGCGCCTTCTCCGCGATGATCCTTGGAGCCGCCGCCTGTCTGACGGGGACCGATCCAGACAAGATCAGGGGCCTGCCACATCCGACTTGGCCCCAACGTGAGTGTCTCATCCAAACTGAGCATCGTTTCAGCTACGACCGTGCCTACCGTGCGGCTGGAATGAACATTGTTGAGGCTTCCACGCGCAAGGATGTGGCGGCGAAGATCAACGAGAATACGGCGATGATCGCGGTCCTCGTTGCGGTTGAAAAGCAAAAGGAGTTTGGACCACCGCTTCCCAGGAAGCGGGCAACGGACCACGGTGACCACGTCATCATGCCGGAAGAATTCATCGAGATCGGCAAGCGAGCTGGTGTTCCCGTGCTGGTCGACATGGCCTCCGACCTGCCGCGGGTGAGCCTGTCACGTTTCATTTCAGCGGGAGCTGATTTGGTGACGATCAGCGGTGGAAAAGGGATTCGCGGCCCTCAATCGACCGGTATTCTCGCCGGGCGCTCCGATCTGATTGAAGCCGCCAGGCTGCATGCCTCGCCCAACGGCAACCTCGGCCGTGGAATGAAGGTTGGCAAGGAAGAAATCATCGGCCTCGTCGTCGCACTGGAACGCTTCGTTGCCCTTGACCACCAGGCTTTGGTGGAGGGCTGGAATGCGAAAGCGCGCTGGATCGCCGACGAGATTCAGGACATCGGTGGCCTCAATGCGGAGTACGCACTCAACACAGTAGGCTACGCTGATGTAGAGCTTGCCTGGGACGAAGAGGTCTTTCCTGTGACTGCGAACGAGGTTCGGCAGCGCCTCAGGGACGGTGAGCCTCGATTGGCCTACGACGGTGTGACGGTGCGGACGCGGTGCTTGAGGGATGGTGAAGAAGTTCTGGTGGCGAAGCGCTTGCGCCAGCTCTTCGAGGAGGAACTCCGTGGTGTGTAGAGCAGCAGTCCTCTCTTTGTCGTCGTCCCGGTCAGCCTTTACAACCACGCTTTCGTTGCTGATACTCATCGCCGGCGGGGCAGCCTTTTCCTTTCCTCTGCCGCAGGACAACCCGTACCTCGTAGTTTATGAAGGCACCGACGGGCCAGGAGCCGGTAAGCACATCGTCTTGATAGCGGGCGACCACGAATACCGTTCCGAAGAGATCTTGCCCGCGATGGCTCGGATCCTGGCCAAGAACCTGGGCTTCAAGGCCAGTGTCTTCTTCACTCTCGACGATGAGGGCTTCATCGAGCCCGGGAGTTCCAACATCACCGGCCTCGATGCGCTTGACACCGCTGACCTGTTAATCGTTGGTCTGCGCTTTCAGGACTTCTCCGCCGAAGAGATGCAGCACGTGGTGGACTACCTCGACCGCGGCGGCCCGGTTCTGGGTATTCGCACCTCGACGCACGCCTTCCGGATTGCGGGAGGGCCCTTCGTCAAGTACACGTGGGACTATGCCGGCGAAGAGTACGAGGGCGGTTTTGGCCGCCAGGTTTTGGGCGAGACCTGGGTTGGGCACTACGGTGATAATCACGAGCAAAGTTCAAGAATCCTGCCCAGCGAGGATCAAGCAACTCATCCAATTATGCGGGGTGTGAGTGACATCCACGTGCAGTCCGGTGGATACAGGGCCGACCCAATGCTGGGGTCTATTGTCCTTGGCATGGGCCAGGTGCTTAACGGCATGGACCCAGATTCCCCCCCAGATCCCGGGAAAGAGTTACTTCCTGTCGCCTGGACACGGACATACCAAGGGGGCAACGGGAGGCAGGGCCGAGTCTTTACGACCACCCACGGTGCTTCCGAGGACTTCCTGAACCCTGGATTTCGTCGAATGCTGGTAAACGCTGCGCTTTGGGCGTTGGGTTTGGAGGACTCGATTAAAGCTGACATCGAAGTGTCCCCAGTCGGGCCTTACAACCCAGTGCTCTTCGGCTTCGATAGCTACCGGCGCGGTGTGAAGCCTTCTGATCTGGCTGGATGGGAAACGCCGATCATGTCGGAGAGCAAAGCGACTCGGGACGGTCGCTAGTCTCCGGAGTTAAGACTCAATGAATATGCAGAACAGGTTTCCTTGGAGCACTGTCTTATTCGCTTTCGTGCTGACGGTAGCGGTCACGATAGGCGCTGCGTGCGGGCGGGGTCAGGCCTTTTTCCAGAAGGGCGACCACGTCGTCATTATTGGTAACGGGCTGGCGGATCGGATGCAGCACCATGGTTGGTTGGAGACCTACCTGCAGGCAGAACTTCCGGGGCTTGAGCTCGTCATCAGGAACCAGGGTTTCACTGGCGACCGCATCGACCATCGCCCACGCAGCGAAGGTTTCATGACGGAGGATGAGTATCTCGCGCTTTCGCAAGCCGACGTTATCTTCGCGATGTTTGGCTACAACGAATCCTACGATGGTGAGCCTGCACAGTTCAGGGAGGCGCTAACGGAGTGGATCGACCGCACCAGCGCCCAGAACTACTCCGGCAAAGGTGCACCTCGCATCGTGCTCTTCTCCCCGATAGCACACGAGAACCTGAACGATTCGAACCTGCCGGACGGCCGTGATAACAATGCTCGCCTCGCTGCCTACACTGAGGCCATGGAAGTCGTGGCAGGGGAGAGAAACGTTCGCTACTACAACCTGTTCGGTCCTTCCCAGAAGCTCTATGCAGACGCACTGTCGCCGCTGACCATCAATGGGGTGCACCTCAATGAAGATGGTAACCGGCAGGTCGCTGAGATCATTGTGGAGTCACTCTTGGGAAGACAACCGGCCGCTGACATGGCGACTCTTGAGTCAGTTCGTGCGGCTGTTCTCGACAAGAATTGGCACTGGTTCAATCGTTACCGTGCCACAGATGGTAACGACGTCTGGGGTACTCGCTCCACGCTTGCGTTTACCAATGACCAAACTAATTTTGAAGTCTTGCAAAACGAACTCGTGCAACTCGACTACATGACTGCCAATCGCGACAGAGTTATATGGGCAGCGGCGGCTGGGCAAGCGATCGATCCCGAAGATAGCAACATGCCGCAGCCAGTTGAGGTCATTTCCAACATCGACCAGCCACAAACTCAGGATGGCGTTAGCGTGACCGGGACACTGGAGTACGTGGGTCCCGAGGATGCGATTGAGTTGATGACACTCGACAAGGACTTACGTGTCAATCTCTTCGCCTCGGAGGAGATGTTCCCCGAGATGGTTAACCCAGTCCAGCTCGGCGTCGACACGAGAGGGCGGTTGTGGGTGGCATCGTGGGCAACCTACCCCAAGTGGGAGCCGACGAAGGAGATGGACGACCGCTTGTTGATCCTGCCCGACGACGACGGAGATGGTGTCGCCGACCGGGCGATCACCTTTGCGTACGTCCACAACCCGACCGCTTTTGAATTCTGGAACGGTGGGGTGATCGTCGCCTCGGTGCCGGACATACTTTTTCTCAAGGACACGGACGGTGACGATGTTGCCGACGTCCGTATTTCTCTTCTTGGTGGTCTCGGGTCTGCCGACACACACCACTCAGCGAACAACTTCGTGTACGGACCCGATGGCTTCATCTATTACCAGCGCGGCATCTTTAACGTTTCAAACGTCGAAACTCCCTGGTTCACCAACCAAGAGTCGGGCATCTCCGGGATGTACCGGTTCAACCCGCGTACCCACGAGTTCAGCTTCCACGCAGTCAACAACCCCAATCCACACGGTATCAGCTTCGACTATTGGGGCTACCACTACGCCACCGACGGTACCGGTGGCACGGCCTATCAGGTCAAACCGACCGGTGACGGCGGTTTTACAATGCGAGGTTTGCTGCCACACACCGTCCGCCCCGTTCCGTCCAGTGGCATTCTTTCCAGCTCTCACTTTCCGGAGCGGAACCAGGACAACTTCCTTATCCTCAATGTCATCGCATTTCTCGGGATCAAGCAGTACACGCTGGCCTACGAAACCGAGACCGGTGACGTGAATGGCACAGAGACTAACGACCTGCTGGTCTCTTCCGACCTGAATTTTCGCCCCAGCGACTTCGAGATCGGCAGCGATGGTGCCCTGTATGTCGCCGATTGGGCCAACGCCATCATCGGACACATGCAACACAACGTGCGTGATCCTAACCGCGATCATGAACATGGCCGCATCTACCGGATTACAGCGCAGGGGCGGCCTCTTCAGGAACACATTCCGATCGATGGGCGTCCAATTCCGGAGCTCCTTGCTGCCCTGGAGAGTCCGGTCAACGGCATTCGCCATCGGGCTCGCATCGAACTCTCGGAGCGCAACAGCGCCGAAGTGATCGCTGCCACTGAGGAATGGCTGCAGCGCTTCGACGTGACGAGCGAGGCTGACGCGCACCATATCTTGGAGGCGTTGTGGGTGCACCAGCAGCACAACGTGGTCAACCGCGACCTGCTCAACCTTGTGCTCTATTCACCCGTGCCGCACGCTCGCATTGCGGCACAGAGAGTGGAGCAGCTTTGGGACTACAATGCCGCAAAACCATTCGACTTCACCTCTACCCTTGAAGACGATACGGTCGCGAGTGTCGAGCCAGATGCGGACGCCATTGTGATTAAGACGGTCATGGACCAGATGAGATTCGACACCGCTGAGTTCACGGTGAAGGCTGGAGAACCAGTGAAGATATGGTTTGAGAATCCCGACTACACGCCACACAATCTGATCATCGGTCAGCCGGACTCCGCGGCGGAAATCGCCGCGGCGGCGGAAGAGCTTGGAGCGCTTGGCTTCACAGTAGGGTTCTTGCCCGACAGCGATAAGATCATCATTGCTACGGAGCTACTCAACTATCGGGAGTTTCAGGTGATTGAATTCACTGCTCCAAAGGAACTTGGCGACTACGATTTTTTGTGCACCTTCCCCAATCATTGGCAGACGATGAAAGGGATAATGAGAGTGGTGAATTAGGATGATTGTTGCACGTACCTCACGCGAGAAAATTCTTCAACGTTTGCGTTCCAAAGTAGAGGAGCGGCAGCCGATTCTCATTGCAAGCGCTGGCAGCGGATTGGTAGCGAAGTTACTGGAGAAGGCCGGCATCGATTGCATCAACACCTTCTCGGGTGCTCGGCTGCGGGCGAACGGGATGGGGACGATGGCGATGATGTGGCCCATCCTCGATTCGAACCAGCAAACGCTCGACTACACAGAGCAAGATATTTTGCCGGCTCTCAAAGGTGATGCGTTCATCTGTGCCTGCATTAACAGCAACGATCCGCTGCGTGATATGCGGACAGTTCTGGAGCGGCTGAAGTCGATGGGCGTTATGTCAGTCTCAAATATGGGCCCTTCGATCAGTTACATAGACAAAGACAGTAACGTTTACAAAGTGCTGGTCAATAGTGGCATTACGTTCGACAACGAAGTCGAAATGCTTGTCTTGGCCAAGGAAATGGACATGGTGACTGTGGCGCTGGCCTTCGACATGGAGGACAGCCTCCAAGTGGTTGAACAGGCTCGTCCGGACATTTTCTGTTTCCACGCTGGCACGACCAAAGGTGGTTTAGTTGGTTATGACTCCGGGGAAGCTATCCAAGAAACTGCCCGACGCACAGAAGAGGTATATGAGGCAGTGCGCAAGATCGCGCCTGACACCATTCTCGTTGGACATGGGGCCGCGATGGAGACCCCCGAGGACGCTCAGTACATGCTCGACAATACGTCCGGGCATGGTTTTTGGACCGGCTCATCGACTGAACGTATACCCATCGAGCGAGCGGTTCTCGAGATGGCCCAGGAGTTTTCAAGCTTGAAGTTCCAAGATTAGATTAGAGGGGCGGCCGAGTTTTGCCCAAAACAGTGGTTATTCTCGCCACGCTCGACACGAAGGGGGAAGAAGCCGAGTATCTGCGTGGTCAGATCGAGTCCCTTGGTGGACAGGCCCAGTTAATTGACATGGGTGTGCTCGGGGAATCATCTATTACTTCGGATGTGAGTAGGGAAGAGGTTGCTGCGGCCGGTGGTGTTGAGCTATCCGTTTTGCTCGAAGCACCCAATCGAGAGACAGCAGCTCCGATTATGGCTGCTGGGGCAACAAAGATCTTGCTTGATCTTGTCCGTGACAACCAGGCCCACGCTGTCCTCGGTATTGGAGGGACACAAGGGACGTCTTCCTGTACGCAGGTAATGCAGTCGTTGCCGTATGGTTTCCCGAAATTGATGGTTTCAACGGCTGCCTCGGGTGACACGTCATCATTTGTCGGCATCAAGGATATTTCCATGATGTTCTCCGTCAGTGACTTGATGGGCTTAAATCCTTTTACGGAACGGATCCTTTCTAATGCGGCTTCGGCCGCTTACGGAATGTCCCTCTCGGCAGAGCGTGTCGAGATTAGAAGCAGTGACAAGCCGCTAATCGCAATGACCAACCTCGGTGTCCTTACCGAGGGCGCCACCCACGCCATTAAGTATTTTCGAGAAGCTGGCTACGACATAGTTGTCTTCCACGCGGTCGGGTCAGGGGGGAAGGCAATGGAACAATTAATGAAGGATGGCGTGGTCGGTGCCGTTTTCGACTACGCGCTTGGGGAGATTTCCGACGAGGTCTTTGACGGTCTCCGTGCCGGTGGTCCAGAGCGTCTCACTGTGGCTGGAAGCTTGGGGCTGCCTCAGGTTATCTGTCCCGGTGGGGCTGAGCATGTAGGTTTATTTGTCGATCCTGACGTTGTTCCAGAGAAGTATCGAGATCATCAATACACGTTTCACAGTCCGGTGATCTTGAGCCTCCGCCTGAAGAGCAAGGAACTCATCCAGGTTGCAGAGGAGATCTGCAGGAGGTTGGAGAACACCAAGGAAAACGCTGTTTTCATGCTCCCGCTCCGGAGTACCGGGCGCTACTCAATTGCTGGCGGTCCTCTCCACGACCCCGAAGGTGACGAGGCGTTTTTTGATGCGCTTAGAGCCAACCTTCCGCCCAGCGTGCATCTTGTCGAAATGGATGCGGACGCTGAAGATCCGATGTTTGTTCGGGAAGCTGCCCGCAGGCTTATCGAAATGTTAGAGGCCGCCTCATATTCAGCGGGCAAGGATTGAGCAGGAACATAATGGGGCTCCAATCACTGGCGGCAGAACGAAAATCTGCCCCGGCTTGTTGATAAGCCAGGGCAGGTTTCTCTTTGCATTACCCTACGGTGGGTATTGCCTTCAGAACTCGACCTGTGCTCTCCACAGGAACGCCAGGGTCCTGCCAACATCTTCAATGTCGGCATGGATGAAGTTGTGTTTAACTACAACCAAGGGATTCAAATACCAATTCAGAGCCAACGTCAGGTTGTCGAGTCGGGTTCCTGGTCCCAGGACAGCCGGCTTCACAACGCCGTCCACGCTCAAATCGAGCGTTGAATACCGCGCCGCTAACTCGAAGGCTCCGGTCCCACCGGTACCGTCAAGAAAGTTGCGTTTTGGTGAGGTACGGCCAAATCCCGAGGCGCTGTAGTTTCTAATCTCTCCGGTCAGGAACCAGCTTGCGTAGGCATACCAGCCGGAAAAAACAGGATCACCGGTTTCCGGTGAGTCGAACGAAGCCATTTTCCATTCCCCCTGCACCGAAAATGGTCCGGCGAGAACAGCTGTCTCAAGGCCGACGATAATGGCCGCGTTCGTCGGGATGGTGCTGCTTATGAAGCGTGGTGATAGGTGTGCCTCGGGCTGCGCCTTAAAAGATCGATTTGCCCCATCACCGTTTTGGAACGAAAAAGAAGCCCCGGCGTGGAATGCACGGCCGTCGCGATCCAACAAGGCACCCGCAAAACGTCCAGTAACGTTGTAGCGGCGCGGAAGGTCACCGATGAGTGAGTCGTCAGTTTCGCGGAAAACACCAATGCCGTAATTGAATTTGCCGTCGATGACGTTTCCGTGCAACAAGAAACCCGAGTTCCTTTCGGCGTCAAAGAGTGTAGGCAGGGAGCGTTCGACGAAGGTGATGTACTTGCTACTCGTCAGAATTTCTAAGCCGGAGGGCTCCTTCATGTGGCCGACGCGGAAGCCATACTTCGAGTGGTGAATTCCGAGGTAGAGGTCCTTCGCGACAATCTCGCCACCCGCAAAGTCATACTGCGCCTTGAACTCGACCCGTTCGTACAGGTGCCCCCGAACAAAAATCCGGGCACGGCGAAACTCGGTGCCGTTTAGCAGAGAACCAACAGAGTCTTCTACCTCACTCCCATCCCCCCAGAAAGTCCAGTCGTACATTGTGCGACCACCGAGCCGAACCTGGAACTGACCGTCGTTGGTCTCCATTCGCAGACCGTTGTTCCAGAAAACACGAAAACCATTCGGGTCCTCTTCTTCATCCTGCCGACTGCTGCTGGTCCGAGAAAGACGAAGCGCCGATTCGACAGCGGAATTAATCGCTTCTGACCCGAAAAGGAATGGTTGGGTAGTGGCGGTCCGTGGGGGCAACTGCTCAGTGGTCTGTGCATTGACGGCGCCGGCAATGATTGTCCAAGTTGCAGCCACCAAAATGTTGAAAATAATGCGTCCCACCAGCTGGTCCTTTCTGTGGTGCTCTCGAATTGAAAGCTTACTTCTCCTGGACCGAACGAATAGATGCATGACAATTTCCACCACAAGATAGGCAGCGTTTATTAAGGTGCCTTTAAGAAAAGGTGAAACATTCGTCAAACGTTTTGCTCAGGAAGAATCTTTGCCGCCGGCCTTGTCGAGCTGTAAAACGACACGAAAAAGGCTGCCCTTGCCGAGTTCGCTTTCTACTTCGACAGCACCGCTCAGCTTCTGTACCAGATGCTTGACGATTGACAACCCAAGGCCAGTTCCGCCACTGGCCCGCGAGCGAGCTTTATCGGCACAGAAGAAGCGCTCGAAGATCCGTTCCTGGTCGATGGTTGCGATGCCTATGCCAGCATCCTCGACTTCTAGGACCGCCTCGTCCCTGCGAGAGAATACTCGCACAGTAATTTCACCACCTTTGGGCGTGTATTTGATGGCGTTGTTGAGGAGGTTGTCTAGGATTTGCATCATGGCCTCAACTTGGCCGAGGCTATGGATCGCGTGATTCTCTGCCTCAAGAACAAATTTGAAGTCCTCGAGCGCGCCAGAATCCCGATAGCGCTCGATGACCACGTCCACAACTGGCATCCAGTGCACCGACTCCAGGAAGAATGACTCCTCCTCTGCTTCGATCTGGGCTAAAGAGAGCAGATCGCTCACCATTGCATCGAGTCGTAACACTTGCTGTTCGATCTTGTTGAGGAAGCGCAAGTTGTTTTCATCATCGTGGATTGCTCCGCGCGAGAGAGTGTCGACGAAGCCTGCGATCGCAGTTAGCGGTGTCTTTAGCTCGTGAGAAACGTTGGCCACGAAGTCAGTGCGGAGTTTTTCGAGGCGCCGCAGATTAGTTATGTCGTAGAGCACCACGACGATTCCCCGATCAAGGTTGGCAGTGAAGGGAGTTGCTCGTGCATCCAGAACAAAATCAGTCCCGCCCCGTTGGAGGGTGACCTCGCGGTGCTTCGCCGAATCAGCTGACCGTGCTTCTGCCATTAGCTTGGTGATGCCAGGGTTCGCAGCGAGCTCTGGCAAAGGTTTGTCGTTTGCTTCAGTGTTGGCAGAGAGTCCCAAGAGTCGGTTTGCGGCTTCGTTGCTGAAGATCAAATGATCCCGGTCATTGACAGCAATAACGCCTTCGTGCAGCCCAGCAACCATTGCGCCAAGCTGAGCACGTTGTTCCGCAAGCGTTGAAATTCGCTTTGTGAGTTCATCAGCAAGACGGTTCAGAGTCGCGCCAAGCGTGCCGAATTCGTCTGTCTGTAGTAACTCAACACGTTGGTCATAAGCGCCGGACAGAAGAGCTTCCGCCACGCCCGTCATCTCCGTGACCGGTAGAGTGATTCGACGCGCTACAACTAGCCCGACACCCATCGCCAGTAGTACACCCAGGGCTGCAGCTAAGCCGATCGTCGTGCGGAACTGGCGGAGCATAATGGCAACTTCCACCAGTGGAATTGAAACCCGAACGGTTCCGAGGATGTCAGCGTCTTCACGCAACACGAGCGCGACATACAACATGTTATGACGAACTGTCTCGCTGAAACGGCGTGAAACTCCGTAGGGGCTGGTCAATGCTGCCACGATCTCAGGGCGATTACCGTGGTTTTCCATTGTGTAGGGATCGCTATGAGAGTCGGCTACGATTTCGCCATTAGGGGCGACGAATGTGATACGCGTATCCGTATCTTGTGCGATCTTGACTACGCGCTCCCGGACTTCCTTGGGCCATCTGTACCCTGATGGGGAGTCATCGCCCTGCTCCGGAGAGGGCCCCTTGAGGTAGACATCTTCGGCGAATGGACTCAATGCGTGCGCCAAATTCAATAACTTGAGTTCCAAGTCTCTATGGAGCGAGGCCTGGCTTTGTTGGTGCACCAAGAATCCGGTACTTGCGGTCGTTAGCAGGACCAGCCCGGCAAATGTGAAATAGAGCTTCCAAAAGAAGCGAGACTGAAGCATCAGTTTTATCCAGCAGCCTACTTACAGGCCTTCACGGAATTTGTAGCCGATGCCGCGTACGGTCACGATTTGTTTTCCAGTGTCACCAAGTTTACGTCGGATGGCGGCAACGTGGACGTCGACGTTACGCTCTGTGATCTGGTAACCACCGGCTGTAATTTGTTGCACGAGTCTTGCTCTAGGGATAACCCGCCCGGACTGGGATGCAAGGCCAACCAGCAGACGGAACTCCGCGAGCGTCAACTCGAGGGCATCACCGTTTAACGTTACCTCGTGGCGGGTGAGATCAATGACAAGCGGCCCGTGCTCAAGCCGCTCTTCGGGTGAGGGTTCGGGCCCATCAATTCGACGCAACAGGGCGTGAACACGGGCCACAAGCTCGCGCACCCTAAAGGGTTTGGTAATGTAATCATGAGCACCCAGTTCAAGGCCGGCGACGATATCGCTTTCCTCGCCCTTCGCTGTGACCATGATAAGGGGAGTGTTACGGGTAGCTTCCTTGCTTCGCAGTCTGCGACAGACTTCGAGCCCTGGTATCCCCGGGAGCATAAGGTCTAGAAGTATCAAGGCCGGCTTGTGAATAGCTGCTTCGCGCAAGCCTCGTTCGCCATCTTCAGCGGAAAATACTTCGAACCCTTCTTGCTGCAGGTTGTAATCAAGGATCTCCAGAATATCGGGATCGTCCTCAATGACGAGAATTTTCCGCTTTTCCACCATCGTTTACCCGGGTTTTCTTCGCTGTAATGTTGTCGTTAATTTTAGACTGTGTGCAGCGCATCTACCCGTATCGGCCCTCGATGTAGTCGGCCGTTTCTTGGTTCTCCGGCGTGACAAAGATCTCACCAGTTTGGCCGTGCTCAATCATTTTTCCAAGGAGCATGAAAATGCATTCTTCACTAGCGCGTCGTGCCTGTGCCATGTTGTGGGTAACGATTAAGATCGTGTATTTACCACGCAGTCCCCATAGGAGCTCCTCGACGGCTTCGGTTCCTGCGGGATCGAGAGCCGAACAAGGCTCATCCATGAGCAAAACCGTTGGCTTCACGGGAAGGAGCCGCGCGATACAGAGTTTCTGCTGCTCTTCGAGAGACAAACTCGTAGCTTTTTGATCGAGTCGATCTTTGACACCGTCCCAAAGAAGAACGATGCTGAGAGCATTCTCAACGACCTCGTCGAGTTCGCTACGACTCATATTCTTAGAGGCTGGCTCGTGGATTCGATAGCCGAAGAGCACGTTGTCACGGATTGAGAGCGGTAGTGGGTTCGGCCGCTGAGAAACCATGCCCACATGCTTACGTACCTGAACGATCTCTACCTCTGGTGCCAGGATGTCCTGGCCTAGTACTTCGACGCTTCCGGTAATACGAACGTAGCCGAGTCTTTCGCCTAGACGATTCACTGTCCGAAGCAGCGTCGTCTTGCCGCAGCCAGAGGGACCGATGAGACTGGTGATTTGGCCCTGTTTAATCTGTAAATTGACATCAAAGAGAGCCTGAAAATCGCCGTACCAGAGGTTTAGACTCTTGGTTTCTATGGCGACCGAGCCACTGGAGGCGGTGGACTGAAGCGAGGCCGATTGTGGCCCATCTGTTTCGGTCATGGCCAAGGCTTCGTTATCCAAAGCGGCCCTCCACGTATTCTCTCGTGCGCCTGTCCTTCACTTCTCCTGTGAACATTTCTTCTGTTTCATTGATTTCGACGCACTCGCCCCCAAGAAAGAAAGCTGTACGATCAGCGAGTCGTCGAGCCTGTTGGACCAAGTTTGTCACCAAGACGATCGAGATCTCCTTGCGTAACTCCTTGAGCATCTCTTCGATTTGCATTGTCGTGACCGGATCCACTGCGATCGAAAATTCGTCTAGTAGTAGAAGCTCTGGATCCTGCGACAGCGCCCGGGCAATAGTGAGCCTCTGCTGCTGACCACCGGAGAGCAAGCTCCCCAGTGAGTCGAGCCGGTCTTTTACCTCGTCCCACAAAGCGGCTCGACGCAAACAACGTTCCACGATTTCATCAAGTTGGGCCTTCTTGCGGATGCCGGCTAGCCTGGGAGCGATGGTCACATTGTCATGGATGCTCATTGGCAGCCCAACCGGCAAGGGAAAGACAACACCGATGCGTCGCCGTAACGCATAGACGTTGCGCCATTCCCTAATCTCGCGGCCATTGAATTGAATTTCCCCTTCGACTTTCATCGACTCAGTGAACATGTCCATGCGGTTGAGAGCCTTCAAGAACGAAGTCTTGCCGCTGTTCGCCGGGCCAATAATGCCGAAAATTTCGTTTTCATAAACGTCAAAGCTGATGTTCCGGAGAGCAGGTTTGTTGCTGTAACTGATCGTTAAATTCCGGACTTTGACCTTGGCCGGCTTGGCCGCGGGGATTGCCTCAGTACCTACCATTTCTTTTTCCCCCGCACATACGTACGGAAGCCGATCGAGAGCGCGTTCATGACAAGAATCAGAGCGAACAAAACGAGGGCGACGCCGTAGGGGAGGGCTTCAGGTACGTCGGGGATCTGCGTGGTAACTGTGTAGAGGTGTAGCGATAGCGCCATGGTTTGATCGAAAACACTTTGGGGCAGAAAGGGCAAGAACATCGCGGCTCCCGTGAACATGATTGGCGCTGTCTCACCTGCCGTGCGAGGGACCAAGAGGATAATTCCAGTGAGAATGCCGCTGGTCGAGTTTGGAAGAACGACGAGACGGATCGTTTGCCAACGGGTGGCCCCCATATTCCAACAGGCCTCACGAAAGGCCCGCGGCACAGCCTGCAGTGACTCGAGTGTCGAGACGATCACGATCGGCAGGCTCATAATCGCGAGCGTCAAGCTGGCGGCGAGGATGCTTGTGCCAAAACGGAAAAAATAGACGAACGCGCCGACACCAAAGAGAGCGTGGACGATCGAGGGCACGCCCGCAAGATTGATGATCGCTAGGTTGATCATTCGCGTTAGCCAATTTTGAGGTGCGTACTCGCTCAAGTAGATAGCGGCGGAGATGCCCAAAGGTATGGCAACCAGCAGGCTTACCGCGACTAGCCAAATGGTTCCGGCCAGGGCCGGGAAGATGCCGCCTGCGGTCATGCCGTTGGTGGGGTCTCCAAAGAGGAACTCTACCGAGATCATCGGGCTGCCTCGGTAGATCAGTACAGCGAGGATGGTCAAGGCTGGCACTATCAGGAAGAGTGTCACTAGGGAAAGGAGTGCCTTGATGAGCCACTCGATTTTCTTTTGGCGGAGATTGAGATCTGTGGCTTCGAACATGTGGTTAGTAATCGCGCGAACCTCGGATGAAGAGGTCGGCGGTGAGGTTGATCAGGAACGTGATGATGAAGAGCACGATTCCTAATGCAAAAAGCGCTCCGTAGTGATCCGATCCGACCGGTGCCTCTCCAAGTTCAGCGGCGATCGTTGCTGTGAGAGCCCGCACCGAATCGAAAATACTCGTTGGGATGTTTATCGCATGGCCGGTTGCCATCAGCACGGCCATCGTTTCTCCGAAGGCACGTCCAATGCCCAAGAGAATCGCCGCTATCAAGCCGTTCTTGCTGGCTGGGAGTACGACCTTAAAAATGATTTGCCAACGCGTAGCACCCATCGCCTCGGCCGCTTCCCGATATGTGTCGGGCACGGCCTTCATTGCATCCTCGGCGATTGTGGTCATGATCGGTGCTGCCATGAGGCCCAGGATGATGCCGGCATTCAACACATTGAGTCCGATGGATACGTCGAATACCTGGATGATGAGCGGGTTCATAATGCTGAGCCCGATAAAGCCCCACACGACAGAGGGAATCACTGCCAAGAGTTCGACGAGTACCTTAAGGGTTTCGCGCGTCTTGCCTGTGGCGAACTCGCCGATATAGATGGCGGCCCCGAGAGAGAAGGGGACAGACACCACCATAGCCAGTCCAGTCACGCTGGCAGTCCCGAGGATCAGTGCTAGGGCGCCAAAGGTTGGGTTTGACCTGGAGGTTGGCATCCAGCGCTGCGACAAGAAGAACTCAGCCGCATTGAAGTTACCCAGGATAAAGTCCAATCCCTCGCGCATGATGAAGGTGAAGATCCCGAAGATGAAGACGATCGCCGAGATGCCACCTATAAAGAAGATCACCTGGAAAGCCTTGTCGAGGAACCAGTCGAAGCCACGTTGATCGGCGTCGACTATTTGTTTTGTCCCATCCATGTCCCCGACGCTCATTGGAGTCCGAGCAGTCTGTTCGGCGGCGTTGGCCGGTTCGAGCCGATCTCCCATCTCAGTCGACGTTCTCACCTCGTAGGGCGATCATCAAATTGCTTATTTGTCTGACTAGCTCGTTGTAGATATCTTCGAGTTCCTTCTCAGCGTTGTTGCTCTCGAGGTCCGCAGGGCCCGGGGCGATGTCCCAACTCAGGAAAATGGTGTGGAATGGGGCAGCCGCAATGTGGTCAAGCACGTTTCCCCCCAAGCTGACAATCACGTGATAATCACTGATCTCGTGGGCCGTTGACATCAGGCTTGAGGCAACCACGCTGTCGAGCGCGTGGCCTCTGCGCTCCATGAAACCTAGAAGTGCGGGATCAATATTTTCAGCCGGATTCCACCCGGCGCTGTCGAATTCGCCACTATCGGGGAAAGCCTTGTGGCCGATTGCTTCAGCAATTTGGGTAACACCGTCGTTTTTTTCGTCTACGAAAAGGATCTTATAAACTTTTGGTTGCTTGGTCTCTCCGGTGACTGTGAAAAGCGTATCCTCGCAGATGTTTTTCGATTGATCGGCAATTCGCGCTAAGCGGTTGAAGACGATCAGCAAAGCAAACAGGTCCCGTAACGGTCGCGTACCCTTTTCCCCTTCGTTCAGCAGATCCGTAAACGTGCTCTCGTAGGTTCGCTCTATCTCGTACGCCGCGTTCTTCGTTGTCCGTGCCAATTCGGGATCGTCATCAAGGAACGACTCGATGGCGTTCTGTAGGACCTTGCCCACTTGGCCGGCCAAGAAATCAATGTTCTTCCTGACGCTGTCCGGAGGTGTTTCCGAGAGCTGCACCGCCTCGCGTGCGATCGAAGCGAGGTAATCGCCGATACGTTCAAGTTCAATTTCAAGCCGCAATACCGACGAAATCCGTCGTAAATGACCAGCGCTCGGTTGGTGTTGGGCGACAAATGCGTGACAACGACGATCAATGTCACGAATTGCCCGATTGACCGCTAAATCACCTAAGACTACGGAATACGCCAGGTCGTTGTCGCCTGTTAGCAACGCATAAACTGCATTCTTCAGCGCTTGCTGGATGGTTCCCGCGACGGTAGCAACGTTGTTATGTATCTGCGAGAGATCGTTTTCGAGTCTTTGCGCATAGTGCGTCATAGCCCATTACCTCATTTTGCACATAGGAGCTCGCGCGAAATCCTAGTTTGTTGAGACTTGAGGATTTTGATCCACAGTTTTTAGTTGCAAGCGAGGCTCCGGACAGGTGCGTATCCTTTGTTCAGGATAATGCATTGTCCCTCATCGCTCAGGATCCAGTCGATGTAGTCCTTGGTCACACCCTCTGGTTGGCCATTTGTGTACATGAAGAGCGGTCGGGCAATCGGGTAAGTTCCATCGACGGCGCTTGCTGTAGACGGTGCGATGCAATTGCCGCCGTCTTCAGTCATTAAACAGGGCACCTTAACTTCTTCAGTGGCGTAGGCGAGCCCACTGTAACCGATCGCGCAGGCCGTCTTCTCCACGAGATTCACGACCTCTGACGATCCTGCCATATCACGGGATCCAAGCTTCAAGTCGCTTTCTCCCAGGATCGCTTCCTGGAAGTAGACGTAGGTGCCGGAACTGTTTTGGCGGCTTATCCGGACGATTTCATCGCTGCTGCATCCTGGGACTGTGATTCCGAACTGCGACCAACTTTCTGTGGTTCCATTCTCGCCGTAAATGTCAGCGAGTTGACCCAGTGTAAATCCGTCAATCGGGTTGTCCGGGTGAATGTAGACGGCGACCGCATCGTAGCCCACGATTAGTTCATTCGGGACTACTCCACGTCCGTTCGCCATCTCGAACTCTTCTTCCTCCATCGAACGACTTGAGTTGGCGATGTCAACGCTGCCACCGATGAGTGCTGCGATCCCAGTGCCTGAGCCACCCCCCGTTACTGCGACCGCGACGTTGGGATTGATTTGGGCATAAGCTTCCGCCCAAGCTTGAGCGACGTTCACCAGCGTGTCAGAACCCTTGTTTTGGATGAGTGTCCGCGAAACCCTTTCGGAGCCTCCACAGGCGATCAAAGCTAACGCCAAGAATCCCAGTACGACTTTTTTCAAGGCGGCTTATTCCTTTCCGTAATCGACCTTGTCGGTATATCTAATTTGTTTCAACATCCCCCCAAAGCTGCACTCTCCGCTAAATATAGACAGCGATCGTAAAGACCCTGTTAAGAGGCGGTAAAAAAGTTTCGAAAAGGCTTTATAAATTGTGTTGGGGGCTACAATTTCAAATATAGGCTTTTGTCGAGAGTGGTTGAGGTTGGGTAAAACGTAAGGATCAAGCCGGATTCCCTAGGGTCTTAACTAGCTGCCTTCAGGGAAGTCTGACTGTTCCAAGTCAGGTCCTTCACTTGACAGAGAATTGAGAGGCAAGCGAGATGTTCGAGTTGATGGTATTGATCGCCCTTATCTTCGGGCTTGGCTTGGCCATTCTCGCAGCCTGGATCGTGCTGCTGTCCATTTACGTTTTGTTTCGACTTCTTGGTTTCGCTGTTAAGGCCAGCTTCGCCGGTATCTTCTTGCTGCCGCTAGTTTTGTTGACCGGTGTAATCTTTTTTCTCAACCTCGTAATCATCGGCATGCCGCTACTCATCGCCTTTGTCTTGTTCCGTTCGCTAGTGGGACATTTCCGGCGCGATGAACCGGACACTTTCATTGTTCAGACGTTGCCGCCAGACTCGTCTTAGGCTCTCCACTTACGCGGCCGTTCTCTAGCAAGTAGCAGGTCAGGACCCTCTTCGTTTTGGAGGCCAAGACAAAGCCGCTACCCTTCCGTGAACCCGTTTTTTGTGCCAGGGAGACTTTGGTCCGACTGGCGGAAAGTTCAGGCGTTCGGGTCAATATTGATAGGAGTGGAATATGAACCGTCGTCGTTTCGTTCAACTCTTTGGTGGTCTTACATTGGCCGGTATACCCATAACGCGACCACAATTAGGTCAAGCACGGATTGTCGTGGCTGGGGGCGGGATACTTGGTGCGTCGATCTCATACCACCTGGCGAAGCGCGGTACTCATGTCGTGCTCTTGGAGAAAGAACGGCCTGCGGCTGGTGCAACGGGCAATTCATTCGCTTGGCTCAACGCGAGCCCGGGCAAACAACCGTGGCATTACCACCTCTTGAACCGACTCGGTCTGGAGGGGTGGAGGCATTTACACAACGAATGGAGTGAAGAGCTTGAAGTCCAGTGGGGCGGCACCCTCGAATGGTACGGAGATTCCGAAGGTGCGGAGCGTCTCCGTGAGCAGTTGCGGCGACATCAGGCATGGGGGTATGCGGGCAACCTGGTTAACGAAGAAGAGCTCCGGATTCTTGAAAGCAACCTAGAGCCAGGGCCAGTTGTCGCAGGGGCTCACTGGGAACAAGAGGGGACCGTCGACCCGATTCATGCTGTGGAGGTACTCCTCGCAAAGGCGAGAGAGCAGGGTGCCGAAATCGTTCATCCCTGTGAGGTGACGGGTTTAGACATTCGTGCCGGTCGTTTGCGAGGAGTAAGGGCCAGCTGTGGCGACTTCGAAGCCGACGTTCTTGTAGTTGCTTGTGGTGTTGACACTCCAAGCGTGGCAGCCATGGCTGGTTTAAGTGTACCCCTCGTTGACGCACCGGGGACGCTTGCCCACACAGTTCCTGAATCGAGGTTGATCGATAGTGTTATCCGGTCCCCGGGCCCTAACATGAAGCAGAAAGTGGATGGTCGTGTTGTGGTAGGTGCAGGCTTCGAGGGGTCACCGGGCACCGACCACTCAAGGGAGGCGGGGGAGCGCATTCTGGAGAAAGCAGCGCGATTCCTCCCGGCACTTGGAACCGTCGATCTTGACCAAGTGACGCTTGGTTGGCGTCCGTTACCGAAGGATGGACATCCGGTAATTGGTTTTCCCGAACACTCGCCTAACATTTATTTGACCGTTATGCACAGCGGTATGACGCTGGCCCCGGTTATTGGCCGCCTGGCAGCTATTGAGATTCTGGACCAGGTACAGGTCGATTTGCTGGAGCATTATCGGCTTACAAGGTTTGCTGGCCTGGCCTGATGATCTGCTTGCCATCGGGGTAGAGTGCAGGCTAGCGATGGCGTGTTTGCCAAAAGCAAGGTGGTGCGTGGTCCCCATCTGTCTAACCACAAGAGTGGCTTAGAGAAGCGGGATGCCCCAGACGACCCATGCTGCCCAGGCGCTGGCGAGCAGCATCCCTTGCGCCATCGACGCACGGAACACTGCTATCCAGTTTTCATCTTTGGCCGGCCAAGCACGGCTTAGCAAAAGGGCCAACATGAGTAGTGTCACGATGTTCCAACCGAGGACCGCATGCCGGTTAGGCGTGAAGCCATACTGAAGGAACCTGCTGACTATGGCTGCGAGCGCGTAAACGTTTAGTGACAACCCCAAAGTTGTCAGGCTGAGAATTGCTGGGCGTAAAAAGCGTGCGTTCGCCTGAAGCCCGCTGGCGTTTGTTGTCGACACGGCTGCCGCCAGCAATGCCAGGATCGCGATAATCGTCGCGTTGTAGATGACTAGAACGTCACGCTCATCGAACGCGCGCCAGAAATAGGTGGGGATGAACCAGAATACGTAGATGGCCAGAACACCCAGCGCCAATGGCAGCAACAGCCACGTCATGATTCGCAGAATGCGTGCAAGCCCGGTTGGTTCCTGTTGGGTGGGTGCACGTCTCGGGTCGTAAACGGCGGCTACCGCCAACACGGGGATGAGTCCGATACCGAAAGGTACGATGGTTAGAATCAATGCCTCAGGGAATTGCACCCCTAACACTTCAAAGATTCCGGCCGTTAAGCCGATAAAAATGACCCCGGAACCTAGACAGATGCCGCCGGCAAGGAGAGCCTCCATCGACTCCACGATGAACGCGAAAAACTGCTGGGACTGGTCCGCCCGGTTCCAAGTTACACTCGCACCGAGGACCGACCATGCCACGAAGGGGAGGTGCAGGGCCATCAACACGGCCGCCTGGTCCTGGCCGGTTTTGTTCCACGCGTACAGCGCGCTCACCGCGACCGCCAGGGCTAAGAATGCGGCTGCCGACCCGTACCAGCGCATCCGCATCTTGTCCATCGAACCCACAGCGAGGAACGCGACGATACTGGATGCGACTAGCGGTCCGCAGCCTATCCAGAACAGTGGGTGCGCCTCACCTGGGATCGGTACGGGTGGTTGTCCGCGCGCGAAGAGGACAAATAGGGTTCCACACGCCAGGCTGGCCGTGAGAGCAGTTGCCCAATGCCGGCGGCTGTCCGCAGCGGACTGGAACTCCAATTCGGCGTCCGTAGCGACGTCGAGATCAAGTCGGGAGGCCCAGGCGCGCAGCAGCACATTCCCTGGGGTCGCTTCCAAGCATTGCGTTAAGGCTTGCCTGAATGCATCGTCTTGCCCCTGTCGCCGTGCCTCTTGATAGAGGCTTTCGAGCGCTTCAGGGTTTTGGCCTAGCTCGCCTAGGCGGTCCTTAGTCAGTAACAACTGATATGGCTCACTAGTGTGTCACGCATGAGTTGATGCTTTATTTGGGAATTCAATGGCAACGTCTATATCGCCGAAGGATACGCTACCTTAAAGAGAAACCTCGCCTCACCAGCCCATATCGACGGCGTGAACTTCGAGGTCTACCGAGAGGACCCGATGGCCACAGCGTTGGAGTAGGGTCCCAAGCGGCCCGCATCATGGGCTAGAGTCACGATATGGTTCTGAGAAGCATCGCTTGTTCCCGCACCGCTGTTGTTTGCAGCCTCGCTTTTGTTATCGCCGTAACAGCAGGGGCCGCGTCGCGCCCGGGTCGCTCTCCGTCCCCCGACAACTGGCCGCAGTTTCGCGGCCCAGGAGCGATTCCTGTGAGTGACAATCCCGATCTCCCGAGCACCTGGTCGACAACGGAGAACGTTGAATGGGCCGCCAAGGTGCCGGGCGTGGGATGGTCGTCGCCGATTATTTGGGATGGCAAGGTCTTCGTGACCTCGGCAATGAGTGAGGCACCAATGAAACAGCCATCGCTTGGCGTAGATTTTTCAAACGACTATGTTGCCGAACTGCAAGCCCTCAATATCCCTGGCGAGGAGGTAGAGCGGCGCGTGACGGCGCGCGAAAATGAGTTACCCAATGAGATCGAACTGTCCTACGGGTTATTCAGCTACGATCTGGAGAGCGGCAACCTGCTGTGGGCGACGCGTTTTCACGAAGGTCGGCCGCCTGTTGGACGTCACCGAAAGAACAGCTACACGTCCGAAACGCCAGTAACTGACGGTCGGGCCATCTATGTCTACGTAGCCTTCCAGGGACTCTACGCCTTTGACTTCGACGGTAACGAGCTATGGGCAACGCGGTTGTCTCCGCACCAGGTGTACCTCGACTTCGGCGCCGGTTCGTCTCCGGCGCTGCACGGTAGAAAGTTGTTTATTCTCAACGACAACGAGGAGCAGAGTTTCATCGCTGCCTACGACAAAAATACCGGAAAGCAGCTTTGGTACACCCCGCGCAGAGGGCTCGGCAGCGGCATGGGAAGAAAGTCAGGATGGTCCACACCGTTCGTCTGGGAGAATGAGGTGCGTACCGAGATTGTTACCCTAGGCCCTGGTTGGGTCATCAGTTACGACCTCGATGGCGACGAGCTCTGGCGAATGTCTCGATTCTCTCAAACGACCATCCAGAGCCCGTTTGCGTGGGATGGGCTGCTGTACGTGACCTCGGGCGCAGCCGGTGAGCAGAACAAGCCGATTGCTGCGATCCGCGCGGGTGGCTCGGGGGACATCACGCCTTCTGACGATGCGACCGAGGGCGAGTTTGTCGCCTGGTATAACCGCGTTGCCGGTGGTACCTACCTGCCCACACCAGTCTTGTATAAAGGGGGTCTGTACGTTCTCGGTGATACGGGGATCTTCGCTATGTACGATCCCAAGACTGGTAACCGGTTGTATAGGGTCCGTATCCACCCTCAGGCGCGGAACTTCACCGCGTCTCCGTGGGCATACGATGGCAAGATCTTCGTCCTAAACGAAGAAGGGGACACGTTCGTTATAAGAGCAGGAGAGGAGTTCGAGCTTCTCGGCATCAACCGCCTCGACGAGTTCTCCATGGCGACACCGGCGATTTCGGGCAACCGGTTGCTGGTTCGCACCCAGAGGACCTTGTACTCGATTCGGAAAGGGAGAGAAGAAGAACGGCGTGCTCGGGTGAAGTTCCAGCAACTACTAGACATGGTCCAGTACCCATGACTGCGGCTCGCCACTTTACTCCCGCTACCTTTGCCTTCCTGCGCGAGCTTGCCGCCAACAACAACCGCGAATGGTTCAACGCCAATAAGACACGCTATGAGGATGTTCTACGCGGGCCAGCGTTAGAGTTCATACGGGACTTCGAACCTCTGTTGTGGGACATCAGTCCGTACTTCCGTGCTGACGATCGAAAAGTGGGTGGCTCTCTCTTCCGCATCTACCGCGACGTACGCTTTTCGAAGGACAAGAGTCCGTACAAGACCTATACAGGAGTGCAATTCCGTCACACTTACGGCAAGGACGCCCATGCTCCGGGGTTCTACCTGCACTTACAGCCGAGGGCGTCCTTCATCGGCCTGGGGACCTGGCACCCTGACTCCCCGACGTTGGCTAAGATCCGTGCTGCAATCGATGATGACTCCGACGGGTGGCAGAAAGCTCTCGCCACGCCCATGTTCGGCAATGGGTTCGCCCTCAGTGGTGACACTCTCAAGAGACCGCCTCGTGGCTTCGCGGCTGAGCACCAGCTCATCGAAGATCTCAAGCGCAAGGATTTCATAGCGATCAAGCCGATCACCCAGAAAGAGGTCACCAGCGCCGGCTTCGTCGACCGCTTTGCGGCCGCCTGTGCCAGCGGCTCGCCGTTCCTTGAGTTTCTTTGCGACGCCATCGATGTGCCCTTCTGACAAGAGAACTGGATGACGAGCGTTTATAGGCAGCGCTGTTACCCAATCGCCATCGTCAACGCCGACTCTGCAGCTTGGCCAGAAGCCGCAGGATTTCCAGATACAGCCAGACTAGCGTCACCAGTAGCCCGAATGCGCCATACCATTCCATGTACTTCGGCGCGCCGCGCTCGGCACCTTCCTCGATGAAATCGAAATCGAGCACAAGATTAAGCGCCGCGATCACCACCACGAACAGGCTGAACAAGATGCCGAACGTCCCGGTCGAGTGGATGAGCGGTATGTTGATGCCGAAGAAGCCCAAGACGAAGCTCAGCAAATAGACCACACCGATGCCACCGGTGGCCGCGACCACGCCGAGCTTGAAGTTCTCGGTCGCCCGGATGAGTCCGCTGCGATACGCGAGAAGCAGCGCACCGAGTGTCCCGAAGGTTAGGAAGACTGCTTGAGCGACGATCCCAGGGTAGGACTGCTCGAACAGAAACGAGATGCCGCCCAGCGCTAGTCCCTCGAGCCCTGCATAGAGGGGCGTCGTATAAGGGGCCCACGTCCGCTTAAACATTGTTACGAGCGCCACCACGAAACCACCAATGACTCCACCAAGGATCCATGCCATTGGCAGTTGCCCGGTGGCAGCACCGCGTCCCCACACATACATGGCGGCGACAAATAAGATTGCCAACGACATCGCCGTCTTGTTGACGGTGCCGCCAATGGTCATCGCCTCATGATCAGCAACGGGCGGCACACGTGTGAAGGTGTTGGCGCCAAGCGCCGGGTTACCGGAACGTAAGGCCAGATGGGCGGACATCGGCTCCTCCTCTTGTTTTGCCGACCCTGTCCTCACGATAAGCAGTCATAATAGGCATCGACACCGATTGTATCTATTAAGGTATAGCTAACTGTAGGGAATCGCTTTTGGAGAAGTAAACCACAGCAAGTGCAAGCTTCATCTTCTCAAAATCGCCACTTTCAAGTTCGATAATCTTGTCGGCACAGCTGATCTTCTCCTTGAATAATTTAACGGACGAGTCATTATGAGAAAAATTTTGATCGCACAAGCAATTCTTTGGGCAGCGGCAATAATCTCCAGTTCTTTAGTCGCTCCAAGTCAATCATGGTTATTGCTTACTGTGTTAGCAGTAATAGCATTAGGTTCGTTGAAGAACGGAATTAATTCCATACAAACTTGATACAAAGCTTTATTAGATGATGAGCGAAGCAATCCTCTCGCATCCTGAGACCGGGAATAGTCCTCGTTTCGGGATTGGCACCAAGATTCTCATCGGCATGATGGTCGGTGCAGGGGCCGGCGTGGTCTTCGGACCTCGCGTTGAGGTGCTCGAACCTGTCGGCGAAATTTTCATTCGGTTGCTGATGGCGGCCGCCATCCCGCTGGTGGTCTTTAACCTCCTCGCCGGACTCACGACGCTCACAGAGGTACGAACCTTCGGCCGGCTGGCTGGAAAGATCATCGTTTACTACACAGTCACGACGACGTTCGCGCTAGGACTGGGTCTTGGTGTCATGATGATTCTGCGCCCGGGCGACGGTGTGCAGCTTTCCGAACCAGTGCCCGAGGAAATTGGCGAGATTCCAACACTCGGCAACGTCTTGGTTGACCTGGTGCCAACGAACATCTTCCAGGCGCTTGCCGAGGGCAAGGTGGCTCAGATCGTCGTCTTCACGATTCTGTTGGGGGTAGCTACCCTCCTACTGCCACCCCAACCTCGAGACCGACTGCGAGAGATGTACGCCCTTGGGGCAGAGCTGTTCCGTAAACTCGTTCACATCGTTCTCTGGGTCGCACCGTTCGGCATTGGGGCCTTGATGGCGGTCACCGTCGGTCGTTATGGTGCCGAGCTTTTCGGGCCCTTGGCTCGTTTTTTGGGCGGAGTATGGGGTGCTCAGATCGGAATGATGGCCATCTACATGGTGTTGTTTCGAGCCTTCGCGGCAAGGAGCCCGTCGAAGTTTCTCAAGCAGGGAGCCGAGCTCTGGGCAACGACAGTGGCAACTACGTCCAGCCTGGCCTCGTTGACGGTCGCTTTCGACGTTGCTGAAAAAATGAAGCTACCGCGAGGAGTCTACGCCTTTACCCTGCCGCTCGGGGCGCAGATCAACAAAGACGGGACCTCGATCATGCTTGCCTCGGTGCTTCTGTTTACGGCGCAGGCGGTGGACCGTGCCTTTACACCGGGTGCGATCGTGACGATCTTGGTCATCGGGCTGCTGTTGTCTGAAGGCTCAAGCGGCCTCCCGGGTGGTGGGTTGGTGGTCGCGTTGATCTTCGTAGAGGCGTTCAACCTGCCCCTGGAGATCGCCGCCATAGTTGGTGGCATTTACCGGCTGGTCGATATGGGCAACACTACGATCAACGTCATGGGTGACCTGGTTGGTACTGCGATCGTGGCTAGATCTGAGGAGCGCCGCGGACCGGTCGAAAAGACAGTATGAATATGAAAGAGATTCGCTCGCTTTTCCCTGGGGCCAATGCTCAGGTCTATTTCGACGTTGGCGTGCGAGGGCTTCTCTCGACCCCCGTTCGAGAGGCGGCCGACCGCTATCTCGAAGCTCGCATGATGGGGACCGGTGACAAGGCTGAACTGGTCGGTTTCGCTGAAGGCGCCCGGGAATCGTTTGCGGCACTGATCAATGCCGATCGTTCGGAAGTAGCGCTCACCAAAAACGTTTCAGAGGGGCTCAACTTGTTCGCCGCCAGCCTGCCCTGGGAAGCAGGCGACAATGTCATCGTGTGTCCAGAGTTGGAGCACCCTAACAATGTCTTCCTCTGGTACAACCTTGAGCGGCTGCACGGTATCGAGGTTCGAACGCTTGAGCCTGACGGCGGCCGAGTTCCCACCGATCGAATGGTGTCGGCGATCGACGCGCGCACGCGCCTGGTTACCGTGCCCCACATTACGTTTGCTCCTGGGTTTATTACCGATCTTGAGCCGCTCAGACGCTCGGTGCTTGAACATTCAGCGCTGCTTCTGGTCGACGCCGCTCAGTCGGTGGGCGCCATCGACATCGACGTCAGGGCGCTGGACATCGACGCGTTGGCTGTGGCCACGCAAAAATGCCTATTGGGGTTTTATGGGTTTGGGTTCTTATGGGTCCGACGCTCTTTGGCAGACAAGCTGAAGCCTGGCCACGTCGCCCGCTACGGTATTGACCTCGGAGTGGGGGCTCATGAAACTGCTATCGGGCCCCGCGAACTTCGTTTCCAACCAGGGGCGCTTCGCTTTGATCTCGGCAATTTCAATTACCTGGGCGCGGCTGCTGCCCAGGCTTCGATCGAGCTGTTGCGATCAATCAGAATGGAACGGGTTGAGGCGCACTTGAAATCGCTGGCGGCGCAGCTTGCGACCGGGCTTCTGGAACTCGGCCTGCCGGTAGCCGGCGGGGCGCCCGGAGAGCACCTTGCCCACATCGTCTCCGTTGGCGAGAGTGGCGGCGGGCGACACTATACGGCGGATGACCCGAAGATGAACGAGTTGTACGATCATCTGACAAGCAACGGCGTACGGCTGTCGATCCGACGGGGTGTGCTGCGCATGTCGCTCGGCATCTACAACGACGAGGCAGACGTCGATCGCGTTGTTGCCCTGACGCAAGACTGGCTGAACAAATCGGAAAGGGGAGGCTCGTGATGGGACCTTGCAGACCTTCACACATACGATGGGCTTTGCTCGCGATAGTCATCGGGTCACTGTCTGGATGCTCCGGGAAGGCTGAGATCGGCGAAGAACTGTCTGGTGGTTCCCGAGCGGGCACGGGCGAGGGCAGGGAAGCGCTGTTCGATCAGATCCTCGAGATGACCGAGAATCGTGAAGCCTTTTCGCCGCTCAAGGAGGAGGCGATGGGCTACTCGCCGCTCGACGAGATGCGGAGCCTGCGGCCCGAAGTTGTGGATGCCGAAACGGAAACCGATCTCTACTATGCGCTCGTCAAGCTGAGCAACGCGCGGCGCGACCATCACCTCACGGTAACGCCGGCCGAGGCTGGCCTAAGGCCGCCGCAGGTTCCCGACGTCGCTGCCCCAATTCGCGTCCTGCCCGACTATTCGAACCTTGAACCCCCATCCTTTTTCGTTGCCGCCGTGGGCGGAGAAGACGGTACCGGTGCCCCCCGGCCCAGACCCGGAGATCTCATCGTCGCCGTCAACGGCCGACCGATTCCTGAATACATCGAAACCTTTACCCCTTGGGTGGTTCACTCTTCGATCCACGGCCTGTACTGGGATATTGCCCGAGACCTGCCCCTGCGGCGGGCCAACGTACCACCTTCGTTGTACGAAGAAACGCTGAGCCTTGAACTCGAGCGCCCCTCAGGAGAGCGCTATATGGTCACTCTTCCTTATATCGATCAGGCCGAGATGGACGTTCCGGCGGTCGAGGAACCTCTGTACCCGGGCTTTACGACGGTCATGGAGAGGTTGGACTTCAATGTATTGCTTCCCGACGATGGCCGTCCGCTGGTTCTCCTGCAGTGGTTCGACTTCGAATACGAGTTAATCCAGGATGTCATCGACTTAATGGAGTTTGCTGAACGTGAAGGACTGCTCGAGCATAAGTTGGTTATCGATGTAACGGACAGCGGTGGAGGTTCGCGCGGTGCGTACGCGATCCAGCGTCTCGTCGACCGCCCGTTTCGCACGACCTTCGGAAACATTCGGCTGAGTGACGCCGGTGAGGCCTTTATCCAGCGGTGGAGCGAAGCCAAAGATGACACTGACGCGCCAGAAATTTTCGGTCTCAATGAGAGTGGTAGTTGGCTGCACGAATGGGCCCGTACCGACGCGAGCGAAGCGCTTGCCCGTGGAGACGAGTACACCGACCCGGTAGCGTTCAAACTGGCTCACCTGCCGAAAGACGCCGACGGCATCCTGCAGCCGGCCCCGGTGCATTTTAGTGGCTCGATCGCGATCCTCAGTGGGCCCCGCGGCGGGTCCCACTTGGACCAGTTCGTCTCGATGTTTGCCGACAACGACCTCGCCTACATTGTCGGGATGCCTACTGGTGGCTACAGCAATACCTGGGAGGCCGAGGAGACCCTCCATTTTCCGGGAACCGAGCAACCCGTCGTGCGCTTCATGTGGAACGTGGGGCACACACTGCGGCCCAATGGGGAAATCCTGGAAGGAAACCCGCCGATGCCTGACACTTACATCCCGCTCACTCGCGAAAACTTTCGCACCTACCACCAGATCCTGCTCGAAGCTGCCCTGGCGGGGCTCGATGCGGACAATGGAACCGTGACGAGCAAGTTGAGCCACTGAGGGAGGGTATTCAATGTCTATTCGAATTGATTCGTTTTTAATCGTTGCTGTGTCCGTTTTCTTCTGTAGCTGCAGTTCCGAAAGGGGCGACTTGGCATCGATTGATACGGTTACGACCGGAGAACGAACTCAGGAAGAGAATGATTTAAGGGAATGGAATAATCGGATTCGTCTTGAAAAGTTCGACATTGTTCTGCCTGAGGTGATGAGGAACAACGATGTCGACATGTGGATTCACGTGATGAGAGAGACCATTCCGGATCCGTTCGGTGCCGAAGACTTGGGGAGTACCTCCGGGGTTTTTGTTTTCACGGACCGTGGTGGCGACCGGATCGAGCGGACGGTCCTCGGGCGTCGCTGGGGAGCTTCACATGCGGCAGAAACTTGGAGGGTGACTTGGGAGACCACGTTGGTCGAGGAATCAGGAGCCTACGACATACTTCACGACCCGGTCCTAGTGAAGCAGCCGCCTGGAGGACCGGAGACGGAATATGACTACCGATTCCAAGGTCTCAGAGAATTCGTTGAAGCACGTGAGCCCGAAAGAATTGCTCTGAATTTCAAGTTGGACCTGGGACCCTATCCGACTACGACAAGAGCACAAGACGGCCTTTCCTATACAGACTATCTCCTATTGGCTGAAGAACTCGGTGAACAATACGCCAACCGGATCGTTTCGTCTGAATTCGTGATGATGGAGTACATAGCCACACCGGTGCCGAGTGAAATCGAGCTGCTCAAGAAGATGCGTGAGGACGAAGTTGAACGCATAACGAGTGCTTTTGAGGAGATCGTGCCGGGCGTGACAAGGAATCGTGATGTGGGAATGACTGTGTTTCGCCGCAGAGGCACAGGAGTCTCACAAAGAGGAAGGACTCCAGGGCATGAGAATGTTGTGATCGAGGGAGGCGACATCATTGCAGCCCCGAGCCAAGGAATGTACGCCTATGTGCTCCGTGATGGAGAAACTGAGCCGCCTTCAGCGATCAAGGAATTGTGGGCAACATATCGAAGAATCGATGAGATTCTGGCAGAACACGTCAAGGTGGGTGTTACGCCTCGTGAAATCGTCAGGAACTACACGGCGATATTCGAAGAGGAAGGGATAATTCTCAGGGACGACCAGTTGCACTTATTTACTCCAAGGAATGATTTCTCGGCTTATACCGCCGGCTTTGACAGTGGGAAGACCCACCTTAATATCGACCTTCATGCCATGGCGAAAGGAGCGCGCAAGAGGAAGTTCGAGAATTACTTCGGTCCCAGGATTGGCTCAAACGGTCCCGAGTGGATGTGGGATATTCCACTCCCACTCAATCACCACTTCGTTCTCGAGTACTTCATCTATATGCCGTGGCCTTCCAGCGAACACGAAAACCAATATCTATTCTGGTGGGATCATGAGCAGGCAATTGCCACCAACAGTGGAGTCGAATATTTGTCTGCGCCGCAAGAGGAGCTTTATCTCATCAAATGAGATGCAAGTCTGTCACCCAAAGCGGTGTCGGGTGACTGTACCTGACGGTCTTAGGGGTTCGTGTCATTCGCTTTAATAAATTTATGTGTAAAGCCATAGCCATATTGTCACTCTTGTTCACCCTTTTTTTTGTTGAAGGTACTACTGCGCAATATGGCGAACAGTATGAAGATGTCATGGCGAACATCGGCGATGCGAACTACGGCACCTTCGATGACGGCAACCCCTATGCCACCGTTGACATGCTCAATCACGTCCGTAGGGAGCGCTTCTACCTAATCCTGCCGCAGGTCATGCGTGAAAGAACAGTCGACATGTGGATTCACGTCATTCGCCCCTGGGCGTGGGGAGGGACGGATCCCCTTCGTTATGAATTCGGCACCAAGTCCGCAGTCCTGATCTTTACCGATCGCGGTGACGACCAAATCGAACGTGTAGTTTTCCAAGGGGAAGTCCAAGACCCGGATGCTTATGACATCGTCGGCGAAGAATACAAGTATCTCAGTCAGCAGGATTATGAGTTTATGAATTACGCCGTCGAAAATCCGGGCGAAGAGTATGAGTCCGAATTGGATTTCAGGTTCGAAGGTCTCCACGAGTTTGTTGCCGAACGAAACCCAAAACGCATCGCCGTGAACTACCTGGAAACGCTCTCGTTTGCCGAGGGTTCCGAGACGTTCACCATGGCGCTGGGTGACGGCATTTCGTATACCGACTACGTACAGATATCCAAAGCGTTAGGCGACACCTACTCCAAAAGGATGGTCTCAGCAGAACATCTCATCCTCGACTACTTATCAAGAAGAGTCGCCAGCGAAGTTGTTCTTTACGGCACTTCGGGTCTTCAAAGAGGAACGGGCCGAAGATTCGCCGATATCGTTCCCGGCGTCACGACACTCGGCGATATCAATATTGGCTCGGTAATCAACAAGGATGGGAATGAAAGAAGAGGCGCCGACTATGTGATTCAACGCGGCGATCTCATTGGTGATTGGGAGGGACAGGCCTACGTGCTCCGGAAAGGTGAGACCGACTTACCCCAGCACATACGGAAGTTCTGGGAGGACAACAAAAGGGTCCGTGGGATTCTGCGCGAAAATATCAAGGTTGGTCTTACCGGTGGCGAGACTCTCGATCTTCTCGCCCGAGAATTGGAAGAAGCAGGGTTTTTGTATACGGACTACCAGGAATACAACAAATACGTCGATCATCCGGAAAAAACCCAGGTCCATCTCGACTTACATGCTGAGGGGAAAGGAATTCTCGCACCCAGGATTTCACCGATGGGACCGAAATGGCATTGGAACATGAAGATCCAACTGTTCCACACGTTTGCCATCGAATACATGATCTATATGCCCGTGCCGGAATGGGCTCGTGCAAATAATTTCACGGGACGACAGATGTCTGCTGCGTTTCACGACGGCGGTGTTGTCACCAGTCGTGGCATGGAGATTCCATACCCCGACCAGCCCACCAAGATTCAGATAATTCAATAGATAGTGAAGACTCTCCAAGCATAAGTGTAGGAAGCTGACCATGTATAAAGTACGAAACGTCCTCACATTCTTGTGCATGCTGTTTGTTGCCCAAGGACTCCACGCCCAACGTCAAGAATTAGAGGCGTTTCCAGCACTGATGAATCTCATTCGTGGCGAAAAATTCGATGTGATCCTCCCGCAAGTGATGGAGGACAACGGCATCGACATGTGGATCCATGTAATCAGAGGAGAGGATCCCCTCAATTTCGAGTTTGGGGACAATTCCGGCATTTATATCTTTACCGACCGCGGCGAGGCGCGTATCGAGCGGGCCGTTCTCGGTGGCCAAGCCGACCGCGAACTATATGACGTATTCGGTCCTGAAAGTGACTTGGGACAATTCGTTGCAGACCGTGATCCCATAAGTATCGCCCTCAATTACGGAGAAGAAGAGGGTTCCGGTTTCGATACCATCTCAACCGAGGATCGCACACAGATTCTCGCCGCACTGGGCGACGAATATAGAGATCGAGTCGTTCCGGCTGACCGCTTAACAGCAGATTTCTTGGCCGGCAGGGTGATGAGCGAAGTAGCCCTGTATGGTCGCCTTCTCATAAACAGCACCAACATCATAGAAAGTGAATTCGCAAAAATCGTCCCCGGCGAAACTCGCCTAAGCGATATTGCCGGAAATGTGTTTGTCAGGGACCTCGATGGCAACGAAGAGAATAATTCCGATTACGTGGTGCAACCTGGTGACCTCATCGGGATACTGCACGATGCGAGCATGCGGGAATTCAGTGAGCACAACGGTGGCATTGGCTACGTCCTTCGCCAAGGAGAAACGGGGCTCCCTCCCGAGATTCAGCGGATATGGGGACATGCTCTGAAGACCCGCGAAATTTTCCGCAGAAACATTGTTGCGGGTCGAACAGGCGCAGAAACGCTGGATATCCTCATTAACAAAATTGAGGAAGCTGGCTACCACTACATCGATCAGGATCGATATGACACGAAAGCGGACCCAGAGAAAACGCAGGTCAATATCGATTTCCACGCGCTCGGGAGAATAGTTTCACAGGAGGAAGCCCCCAGAATTTCTCCAACCGGTTGGGGTCGCGATCTGAAGATTCCCCTCTACCACACCTTTGCGCTCGAATACATGATCCACATGCCCGTCCCGGAATGGGGCACAGGAAAACATCTATACATTTGCCTCCATGATGGGGCAATGGTTACCGAACGTGGCGTCGAGTTTCCGGCGCGACCCGCACAAGAAATTCTGATTGTCCGCTAGCCTAAGCCCCACTGGAGATAGCCTGGTGAGTAAATTTCGATTCGTTTTGGCGACTTCTTTCTTACTGCTTCTGTGCTCCGCGCAGGTCTTAACGGCACAAATGAGAACTCGTTACCCTGAAGCCTTGCCCGGCATCAGCGATACCTACTATGGAGCCTTTGACGACGATAACCCCTACGCCACCAAAGAAATGCTGGACCATATTCGGCGGGAGAAATTCGACTTCGTTTTACCCCGTGTCATGCGTGATGAAAACATCGATATGTGGATTCACATTATTCGGCCGTGGACCTTCAGCGGAAACGAGCTCAGAAAATTAGAAGGCCTCGATCTCAATTACAGCAACATCGATTCCGCCGACCCTCTTCGCTATGAGTTCGGTAGCAACGCGGCCGTCCTCGTCTTTACCGATCGTGGCGGCGACAGGATTGAGCGGGCCGTCTATGAAGGTGAGGTTGATGACGACGGCGCCTTCGACATCGTCCGCGGCCAGTCGAAGTTCATTAATCAAGAAAATTACGAGATTATGGACTACGTCAAGGAAAATCCGAACGACGTTCCCGAGTCAGAAATGGGTTACCGGTTCATGGGCCTCGGAGACTTCGTTGCCGAGCGTGACCCGGAGCGAATCGGTGTAAATTACGCGGAGAAACTATCACTCGCCGAGGGCTCTGAAACGTATACCCTTGCACTCACCGACGGTATTTCCTACGCGGACCACCTCCATTTGTCTACAGAGTTGGGAGACAAGTACGCTAAGCGAATGGTCTCCGCCGAGAACATGATCTTGGATTACCTTACGAGCAGTGTTGCTGGCGAAATCGTTCTCTTTGGTGGTTCTGGCCTTCCACGCTGGATCAGGACATTTCAAGAAATCGTACCGGGCGTTACAACCTTGCGCGATGTTCGCGGCAGTTGGTTCTCCACGCGCGAATGGGATCATGATGAAAGCGCTTTCGAAAATTTTCCCCTCCAGCACGGTGACATGTTCCAGAGCGGCATGGTTCCCTACTACATACTTCGTGAGGGAGAGACTGGGCCACCTCCAGAAGTCCAAAGAAGCTGGGATGAGGTCGTGAAGGTCCGCAAACTCATTAGCAAGAACATCAGGGTTGGCGACACAGGACGCCAAGCCCTTTCTCGCATCATCGGCGAACTGGAAGAAGCTGGGTTTGCCTACATCGACAGAGACAGATTCGACCCGAGCCTAGACCCCGAAAAAACCCAAGTGCACCTGGACCTTCATCAGACCGGCAAGGGCATGCTGGCACCCAGGGTTTCACCTATGGGTGCAAGATGGCAGGCGGACAAGAAAATTCCGCTCCTGCTTACCTTGGGTATCGAATACATGGTCCATATGCCCGTCCCTGAATGGGGTGAAGGCAGGCACATTTACTATTGCAGTCTCCACGAGCGTGGCGTTGTCACGGAGCGTGGTGTCGAATTCGCTGGGCCACCTGTCACCGGGATTCAAAGTATTCGCTGACCCCGTTTCGTTATTCGACCTAGGGTTTGCTACTAGCAGCGATTGGCACACGCGCTGCACGAAACGTCAGGCGACGGTACCAGCGAAACTCCGTTAGCATCGGCGTAGGGTTCCGGCATCCGAGTAGGTACTCAAGGAGTTTAAAGGGTGGATTCTCAAGTCGACACGGACCGCGACGCCGTCGTAACGTCCGAAAGGTTGCGGGCCGGCGCCCGAGAGTGGCTTGCACGCCACTCGTATAGTGTCCGGATCTGCCACTGGATCAACGTCATTGCCGGCGGCTATCTGGTGGTCAGCGGTATCCACATCTTCCTGGACTTTCCCGAACTCTACTGGGGGCACACCGGCTACCAGGGCTACCCGGCTCTTTTCAAGCTCTCGGACTGGGGTATTTCCTGGGACGAGGCTGGCGCGATGGGCAACCGCATGTGGGGGCGAAACTATCACTTCACATTTGCCTGGGTGTTGCTCATCAACGGGCTGGTCTACGTCGTTTGGAACATCAAGACGGGGCACTTTCGCGACCGCATGTTGCCCCGGCGCGACGAACTCACGCCCACGCATCTCGGAGCCGATCTCCGAAACCAGCTGCGCTGGTTCTCACCGACGCGCGTATCGGCGACGAACTACGGCACGCTACAGAAGGTTTCCTACCTTCTGCTCATCTTCTTCTTTATGCCTCTCATGCTATTGACTGGGCTCGCACAGTCACCAGGCTTCACGGCGGCGTGGCCCTGGCTGCTCGATTTGTTCGGAGGCCGTCAGTCGGCGCGAACGCTGCATTCGATCGGCACCGTCGTGTTCGTGTTGTTCGTACTGGTGCATGTGCTGGAGGTGCTGCGGGCTGGAGCGCTCAACCGCGTTCGTGCAATGATCACAGGCAGGTTCCAGCTGCCCAGGGAGGAGACATGAGCAAGCCGGTTTCAAGCCAGAAAGAGCAACAGGGCGCGTACCCCAGTCGCATCTCGCGTCGGCGCCTACTGTCGAGTGTCTCCGCGCTCGGTGGGTTGCTAGTGACGGGTGGGTGTTCGGATGCTTTTATGCCGCCTACCCTCCGAGGCGGCCTGATCGGGGTGGCTGACGTGCTTACCATGAGCACGAACCGTTGGTTACTCGCTGATCAGCCGCTGGCGCGAGAGTACCAGCCAAGCGACATCACTATCGACTTTCCTCAATGGCACGGACCACCACGGAGCGAGGAGTATCAGCAACTGGTGAGTGGTCAGTTCAGCGACTGGCGGCTAGGGGTGACCGGTCTCGTCAAGCAGCCATTGTCGCTGTCACTGCAAGACCTCAAGCGCTTGCCTGCACGAACGCAGATTACCTCCCATGTGTGCGAACAGGGCTGGTCGGCCATTGGCCAGTGGACCGGCACCCCGCTGCTGCGGGTGATCGAGGCGGCTGGTGGCGTGACATCGAGCGCGCGTTACGTCGTCATCGACACCTTCGACGGCTGGTACGAAGGCTACGACATGTTCGAGGTCGTGCACCCACAGACGATTCTCGCCTACGGCCTCAATGGCGAGGACCTACCGATTGGCAACGGCGCGCCCGTGCGGCTCCGGGTCGAGCGTCAATGCGGATACAAGAGCCTCAAGTGGCTGAAGTCGATCCAGGTGGTCGACTCGATGGTCGGCTTTGGCAAGGGGACCGGCGGCATCAATTCCGACTGGGGATTTCACTGGTACGGTGGAGTCTAGATCCTACGGTGGTGCTGACATGACCGTAAACCGTTTAGTTTGGTCCCTGCCCTTGACTGTCCTCATCGCTCTGACGGCGGCCTGCGACGGTAGGCCGCCGAACCAGTCGCAGCCGGACTCCTCCGGCCGGCCCTACGATCCGTCGCCGAGACTGCGGTAGATCATTTCGATCCAACCGCTGGCTGACATGTAGCCGTAACCCCAATCCTCGTACTCGGTGCCCAGCCCGCCGCCGACGATCTCTTCGAGACTGCGGCCAGCCTCTTTTTGAGTGCGCACCAGGGTGATCGTGTCGTCGAGCATCTTGCGCAGCCGATGTAGTTCCTGCTTGTCGGACAGGGGGCCGTGGCCGGCGATGAGGGTGGCGTCATCGGGAATCATCGGCAGCAGCGCATCGATGTTGGCCAGAATCGCCAGCGCGTTTCCACCTGATTCCAGGTCGGCAACCGGGAAGCTCGAGATACCGGAGTTCAGGAGGTCTCCCATGTGCACCACGTTGGATTGGGTGAAGAAAACCACCACGTCGTTGTCGGTGTGGCCACCGGGGATTGCCAGGGCGCGAATCTCCTCGCCGTTGAAATGTACTGACAGGGCGTTGTCGAAGGTGATCACTGGCCAGTGATCGCTGTCCTTTGCCAGCAGTCGCTCACGGGCGCGCTCATGGGCAATCACCAACGCCTCGCTGCTTCGCACCAGGTTGGCGTTGCCGTCGCTGTGATCGTCGTGGTGGTGCGTATTGATGATGAAGCGCAACGCGCCGCCATCGAGGGCGTCGAGAGCTTCCGTGATGGCGCCGGTGAGTTCGGCCCACTGATCGTCGACGATGAGGATGCCGTCGGGCCCGACGGAGGTGGCGATGTTGCCGGCGACGTCGCCAGTGGCTTCAAGCATGTAGATGTTGCCGGCTACCGGGTGGGTGACGATCTCCACGCCCGTGAGGTCGGGCTTCTGATCATCCGCGGAAGCGGGCGGCTCGGCATTGCGCAGTCCGTCGATCGCGACCCGGAATCCCATGTGATCGTCGCTCGAATTTTGCTCGTCGCCGGTGCGCGCCGCGGCGCGGATGCTGTGCCCCCCTCTCGGGGCTACGCTGCCGTCGGCTTCGATGCCGGCCCAGTCGACCCAGGACCCGCCGCGATTGACGCGGTCGATGCTCTCGTCGGCAACGGCGGCCGGACGCTCCGGGCCGCTCGGATTTCGCCGCGGCGAGACGGCATAGTAGCCATCGTCGTGAATGTCGTATACCCACTCGCCGAGATTGCCGGCCAGGTCGTACACGCCGTACGGCGATCGACCGGCCTCATAGGCATCGACCGGCGAGGTTTCTATGTAGCCGTCGTCGATGCCGGCGTCGGGACGGCGCGTGTATTCTCCGTACTTACCGATAAAGTTGACATCGGCGTAGTTGGCTCGCTGCCCGTCGGGGGCTTCGTTGCCCCACGGGAAACGGCGCCCGTCGGCGCCGCGCGCCGCTTTTTCCCACTGGGCCTCGGTGGGCAGAACCACCGGCAGGCCCAGTCGCTCGCTCAGCCATGCACAAAACGCCTGAGCGTCGTTCCAACTCACACTGCCGACCGGGTGGCCTTCGCCCTGATCGAAGTAAATGTTGTTCCAGGCCCCGTCATCCATCGGCCGCCAGGGATCGCCACCTTCCCCCGGCCCCGGAATCTCTCCGGTCCATTGCCACGAACCCATGCCTCGTTGGGCGTCGGTCAGGTATCCGGTGTCCTCCGCGAAGGAGCGAAATTGCCCGACGGTCACCGGGAACTTGCCGATCCAGTAGTCATCGAGTTCGACATCGTGAACTGGCAGTTCGTCCGCCAGACCCTCATCGGACCCCATAGGGAAGGATCCCGCCGGTACCAGCACGAGTTGATGGCCGTCCCCCAGGCCGACTTCGCGATATCCGAGATCGTTGACGCTGGCCATCACCGCTACTGCTGCAACTTGCTCCACCACAGAACCTGTCGACAAAGGACGGAAGTCGCCGGTCGCCGTGTCCTCCGCCGCAGGTGTGCAGCCGGCCGCCGCGATGGCAATTGTCGACGTGAGCCCAACGAAACGCCCGAAACCCCGGACCACGAGGTGGGGACTCACAACCCGTCTGCCGCCGGATCTTCGACTGTCACTCGAACCGTCTTATTCCCCCAAGCCATCACGAGGACCTTCGTTCCCTCCCGCGTACGGTCGAAATAGAACTCCAGCCGGTTGATGGACTCCGCGCCTGTGTCGACAGCTGCCTCGAACGAAACGGAAGCAGGCTCGAGCACCTGCCCGGGCAATGGCGACAACGTGAATGACCAACTCCCTTCGGCATGCGGCATGACGGTTAGAGTATACCGGCCCGCATTCACCAACTCGCCGCCGAGGACGAGGGCGCCCCGGGCCTCGAGCACGGCCCCACCGTCGCCAAAACTCCAAGCTTGATCGAAAGGCACTTGGTCTCCGAAAAGCCGCGTAGCGTGGGTGACTCGTCGACGATACGAAAGCGCCAACTCGCTCCTCCCCACAGTGTTCATTACCATGGCTGGAGGCTCGTTCGCGACATGGTCTGCGACGGCCGTCCGCCCGCCGTCCGAGAGGGCGACGTGCACCTCTACGTACTCCCACAGGATCCGCGCGATGACACCGTGCTCGGATCGCACGTCGAAGAAAACCTCCAGATGTTCCTTGGAGTTGTCCTCGAGTTGCGCGTGCGAGCGCACGCGCAGCGCCTCGTCGCCTTCACCCCCCCCGCCCACCCACACGTTGAAGATCACGGCCCACTCGTCGGAGCCACCGCGGAGCTCGTCGGGGACGATTTCCATGGCATAGGTACCAGCAGCCAGGCGCTGGCCCTCCACGAGGATGTCTTGGTTGCTCGAGAAGAGAGCCGGGTTGGGAGCGCCGATCGACCACGGATCACCGTAGGGCACGTCGTCACCAAACAACCGGCCCTCACGGCCCGCAACCGCCGACCGCCGATACTGGAACATCACATCCGCGTCGCCGATCCGTTCGACGACGGCCGCCGGTTCGTCCAGAATCGTGATGGTCCCTTGTTCGCCCTCCAGGTCGATCCGCGGCTGGCTCATGTCGACAGCCATCCGGAAGCTCATGTGATCGTCGCTACTGAACTGGTCGGTAGATTCGCGCCGGTCGGCCCGGATGCTGTGGCCGCCCTCTCCGAGGCTAAGCTGCCCCGAGGCGTCGGTCCACGCACCGCCTCGGATTGAGCGTTGCAGGTTGCTGCCCCAGCCGCCGGGAATCGAAAACTTGTGGCGGGCCAGACTTCGTGACGGGCCGGCCGGATCAGTCGCAGAGCTATTCGCATAGTACGTTTCGTCGAACCAGTCGTACAGCCAATCGATGGTGTTGCCCGCCAAGTCGTAGATACCGTACGGCGAGCGGCCGGCCGGATAGGCTCCGACCGGTGAGCTCTGAACGTACCCATCATCGATACCGGTGCTCGGATTCCGGCGCTCGGCAAATCCACGCGCGTAACTGACATCTGCGAAGTTCGCCTGGCTGCCGTCCGGAGGGGCGTCGCCCCACGGGTAGGTCCGCCCATCTGTGCCGCGGGCCGCCTTCTCCCACTGCGCTTCCGTGGGCAGTGTGAAGTGCAAGCCGGTAAGCGCCCTCATCCACGTGGCGTAGGCCACCGCGTCATTCCAGCTCACGCAGAGCACGGGCTCGTCTTCGCGCTGGGTGACATACGGTGCCTGCCAGCTGGCGTCGTAGCGGACCTCGCCGGGCTGCTCCACCCAACAGCCTTCGCCTCGTTCGGCGTCGGTCACGTATCCGGTATCCCCCACGAAGTTGCGAAACTGCGCAAGTGTGACCGGGAACTTGTCGATCCAGTAGCCGCTGAGCATGACGCGGTGCACGGGTTGTTCGAAGGGCTCCCCATCACGAGAACCCATATCGAATGGGCCAGCCGGCACATAGATCAGGATGTGGCCGTCACCGAGGTCCGCCTGCCAATAGCCGAGGTCGTTCTGCTCGACGGTAAGTGCCTGCTGGCGAACCGCCTCGAACGCTGAATCGGGCCCGCATTCACCGTTAACGCATCCCGGCGACGAGACGGGCTCTTGGGCACAGGCAAAGGCTGGCACGGCTACGGCGAGCGCAAGCGCCGCCGCGACTAGGTGTTGCGCTTTCCGTACCCTCATAACCGCCTGCTCACGTTTCTTCTCCCAGCACGACGTTATTACTTGGATCATCCTAAGTCACTGATAATAAATAAGTAACGAGAGAGGGGCTCGAACCTTCATGCCCTTTCGGGCACCGGATTGTGAGTCCCCCGTCTGCTGATTTCAGGAATCC
>Ga0310125_10000009_pt1 | contig 81567 bp, 89 predicted proteins | sample CB11b_Tmax_Bot8__FD_203508 | JGI IMG/M metagenome (GOLD analysis project Ga0310125, IMG submission 203508) | Marine microbial communities from Western Arctic Ocean, Canada - CB11b_Tmax_Bot8 | ecosystem: Environmental > Aquatic > Marine > Oceanic | place: Canada: Western Arctic Ocean | collected... | reverse complement strand
CCGGCACCGATACCACCTCTATCCGCACCCGAGCTGAACGCGACGGCGACGAGTACGTAGTTACTGGCGCCAAGGTGTGGACCACGAAAGCCCCGTACTGCGATGTTTGCCTTTTACTTGTCAGAACTACGGCTAAAGAATTGTGCGACGGACCGACCCAAGGCATGACCCTGCTGTTAGTGGATCTACAGGACCCGGCGGTCGACATCACTCCGATTCCTAAGCTCGGGCGCAACGCGGTTGTCTCATGTGAAGTTCGTTACGACGGCCTCCGGGTTCCAGTGAGCCGGCGGGTGGGGGAGGAAGGCCAGGGTTTTAGATACATCTTGGATGGACTCAACCCTGAGCGGATTCTTATTTCAGCTGAAGCGCTTGGAATTGGGCGAGTAGCCCTCAAGAAAGCCGTCGCGTACGCAAATAGTCGAGTCATCTTCGGTCGCCCTATTGGCCAAAATCAGGGTTTGGCGTTCCCTCTGGCTGATAGTCATGCTCGACTCCATGCGGCGGAACTAGTTATTCGAGATGCGTCATGGCGTTACGACAAGGGACTCGACTGTGCAGCACAGGCAAACTTGGCCAAGTATCTGGCGTCTGAAGCAGCATTTGAATGTGCCGACAGAGCTATGCAAACCCACGGTGGTTTTGGATACGCCAAAGAGTACGACGTCGAGCGCTATTGGCGAGAAAGCCGTCTAATGAAGATCGCGCCGGTTAGCCAGGAGATGGTTATGAACTACGTGTCAAACAAAGTGCTTGGTCTGCCGAGGTCATATTAAATTGTGAAAGTTGCAGGTGCTCTACTCGCAGCTGGGATCGGTTCGCGATACAGCGGTCCTAGCCACAAGCTTCTCGCCCAGTTAGATGGCGAAGCGGTAGTACAACGCGCTGCTCGATCAATGGTGAATTCAGGACTGACAGATTTGTTGGTGGTCACTGGTTCAGCGCCACTAAACGCAGTCTTGGCCGGTTGGCCTGAGTTGATAATCCTCGAGAATCCTAACTATGAACAGGGAATAGCCACATCGCTGGGAATAGCCGTAACTTGGGCTCACAATGGGGGTTTCGACGCTCTTGTCGTCGGCTTGGGAGACCAACCCGGAGTATTGAGTACGGCATGGCAATTAGTTGCTGCTAGCAAGGCACCGATCGCTGTCGCCACTTACGACGGGCGCGTCGGGAACCCTGTGCGCTTGAGTAGTTCAATATGGCCGCTACTGCCCGATTCTGGAGATGAAGGAGCGCGTGTTCTGTTGCGTATGAGGCCGGAACTGGTTGAGCGGGTAGCCTGCGAAGGCTCTCCCGACGACATAGACACTGTGGAGGATCTCGGACGATGGAGTTGAAAAACGAATTCCGAGTCGGCGTTCCTATCGAGCAAGCATGGGCAACTCTGACTGATCTCGAATACATCGCACCGTGCATGCCAGGAGCAAAACTCACAGAGATCGATGGCGAGGAATTTAAGGGCCAGGTAAAGATCAAAGTTGGACCGATTACGGCTCAATATAACGGTGTTGCCAAGTTCACAGAAAAAGATGAAAGCCAGCACCGACTTGTGCTCGATGCAAGTGGACGCGACAGCCGTGGAGCGGGTAACGCCGCAGCGGAAGTGACCGCCGAAATGACCGCCGAGGGCGATGAAACCCACATCGTGATTACCACCGAGTTGAAGGTCACTGGCAAAGTTGCCCAGTTTGGCCGGGGAGTAATGGCCGACGTATCAGAAAAACTGATAGGTCAGTTCGTCGAAAGTCTCGAGCAGAAACTTCTTGAAACCGCAGCTACCGCGGCTGGTGGCGACGAAGATTCTGAGATGACGGCGAGCCAAGAGACTGATTCCCAAGATGACGCTTCGGCACAGGAAACTTCGGGCCCTCGAAAAATAGATATGCCCGAACCCGAGCCTGTCGATTTGTTAGACACCGCCGGCGCACCCCTGTTGAAGCGGTTCGGCCCCCTTGCGATCGTTGCCTTACTATTAATACTTCTTCGGCGCCGTAAGCGGTAGCTACCAGAAGAGGCCAACCGTGAACATCGACGCCGTGAGAGTATCGCCCATCGAACTCCCATCGGCAGACGAGGTGAGCCAAGTAGCGGTGTTGCTCGGTAGACACCCTGAGGTCGATTTTGAAGTTGTGGTGGTTGACAGCGAAGGAAATCCTGTTGTCATTCGCAATGGACCAATCATGAATAACGGACGTCCCATGCCCACTCGCTACTGGCTAGTAGGCCGCGATTTGTCGCGACGAGTAGCTCGTTTAGAAGGCGGAGGGGGAGTACGAGCTGCGGAAAAAGCCGTGGACGCATACGAACTTGCTGCAACGCACCAGCAGTACGCCGCCGAACGTGATGCCCAGATTCCCCAAGACCACCTTGGGCCTCGACCTGCAGGAGGTGTCGGAGGGACGCGCACCGGAGTTAAGTGTTTACATACGCACCTAGCGCATCATCTAGCGGTAGGTGGTGACCCCGTTGGCGCCTGGGTTGTCCAGCAACTAGAAGAGGATAACCATGCCTGAGGTCGAACCAGTCGCAGTATTGGACTTTGGCACCAACACAACACGGTTGTTGGTCACCAACGGCCAATCCCTTGATATTCGTATGCATCGTGTGACAGGACTCGGGCGTGGTTTAGATCAATCAGGGGAACTCAGTGAAGCTGGGATCGGAAGGGTTTTAGAAGCGTTGCGTGAATTCAACGACGTGATCAAGGCCCATGACGTTCAAAACGTTCGGGCTGTTGCTACCAGTGCGGCACGCGATGCGAAAAACCGGAACCAGTTCTTCGATCCCGCCTCAGCAGTTCTTGGTTACCAACTAGAACTACTCACCGGAGAGCAGGAAGCGCGCTACGGCTTCTTGGGCGCTACCGCAGACTTAGACCCATGCGATGGGCCCTTTCTAGTTCTCGATATAGGGGGTGGTTCAACCGAATTTTCGTTTGGACGCGTCTCCCCAGAGTCGTACCAATCAGTGGATATGGGCTCCGTGCGCTATTCGGAGCAGTTTCTAGTGAGTGATCCGCCCAAGCCTGAGGAGTTGAGCGGAGCCATCCAGATTGCACGCTTACATCTAGACGATGTTGATCGAGATCATCCATCGATGAAGAAACCGGCGGCTCTCATAGGGGTAGCCGGAACGATCACTACCATCGCGGCAGTTGAAATCGGTCTCGAACCATACGATCCCAAGGTGATCGACGGCTTCATTCTGCGACGAGAAGCAGCGGAGGATGTATTTCGGACCCTCGCAACAGAATGTCTTGACGACCGAAAACACAACCCTGGGCTTGACCCTGCTCGAGCTGACGTCATTGTCGCTGGCTGTTGCATCCTCGTGGCGGTCATGCGGCACTGGGATCTTGACAGTTGCGTTGTTCGCGAACGCGACCTTCTTGACGGAATCGCTGCCGAGCTTCTCCACCTCGAATAGGGGAAGCCGCTGCACGCTAGTGTTCGGTTGGTGACCGACCTGCACACCCCGCGCCTACTCCTGCGAGGTCTACGGCCGCACGATTTCGCGCAGTGGAGCGAGGTCCGGCGACGTTGCGCATCTTGGTTGACTAAATGGGAGCCAGCGTCAGTCGACGGCGCTTCAGACCCAACTCAGGACCCCGCAGCCTTTTCATCCCGCTGCAGTGCACGGGAACGAGAACGACAGTTAGGCACGGGTTTCGCTTGGTCGATGTGGCACAGAGGCCACTTTTGCGGAGAAATCAATGTCAATAACGTGGTTCGAGGTGCATTCCAAAGTGGACATATCGGGTACTGGGTAGATGAGCGCTGGGCGGGTTGTGGCTTTGTCCCTGAAGCCCTTGTTGCTGTTTTCGGTCACGCCTTCGACAACGCCGATTTGCACCGTCTTCAAATATCGATCATTCCCCGCAACAGCGCGAGCCGTCGAGTCGTCAAAAAGTTGGGCGTGCGGTACGAAGGTTTGGCAGAGGGCTATCTGAGAATCGCGGGGGTCTGGGAAGACCACATGCATTTTGCAATTACTGCTGAGGAGTGGGAGGAACGTCGAGAAGAACTGTGGCAATTCGTTTCTGATATAACTGTCAGCGCTTAAACCAGAAAATGCATCCGCGTGGCTACCAGGCCCCACGCGTTTCCGTTTCCTCAAGCCAAGACTGGCCAGGACCGCAACTTCCAGCGACAGGGCACCATTTACAAGCGCCACTTGGTCTTCTCTCTGCCTGGGTTTGACCAAGACGAAGCTCGATTAGTCGTCGAATACTTTGAGTTGTGCGACGTATCGCAGCGCGTATTAGATCTTCATCTACGGTCTCAACCTGAACCCGTCCGGCATCGACGTAAAAACTTGCCAGCAATGCAGGTGGAACCCCGACGACGAGAGTTTCCAATAACGCGTAGAAACGCAGGTCGTCGAGGTGGTGCGGCACAGAACGTCCCGTTTTAAGTTCGATAATGACGCGACCAGCTGTTAGCTCTTCAGGTCTCCCGACTGTCACATCGAATCTTCCTTGAAGCACGATCATTCCCCGATGAAGCGATACTTTCCGGGGTGTCTCGGTAGTCGGCTGCCAACCTCGTTTTAGTGGGGGAAACGTGTCGAAAAAAGTTTGAAGGAGAGCAGCCACCTCGCTCCGTATTTCTGCGCGTTCCACGTCGCTTAAGCCCAGAAGAAATTCCGCTAATCCATCGCCGCGATTCATGATGCTTTTTAGTGCCTCGTCAACTAACTCCGATGCAGTGCGCTTGGGTGAAAGATGTATCGATAGTTCTACACACTTATGGAAAATTTGGCCCCTGGTCATCGGAACACGCCATTCGAAGGCCTCTTCCTCTTGAGCCTCGTAAAGGGCTTCGCAACTGTTCACCGCGTGAAGTTGGCGTTTTGACACCCACAGCGGTTCTTCTAGAAGGTCAACAAGATCGACGGTCTCTTTTTCAAGTTCGAGCTCAATTTGGGCTCTTAAGGTTGAGGGGTGAGTGACGCGTTCTTCATTCGGCAGCCGAATCAATTCGAGAGTCGCCAACTGAGCGGGAGTAAGTGATGGGTCGGGGGTGTCCCTAGCCTCTAAGTCCCCACTCCAGTCCACAGACGCCACGGTAGCCCTCGACAACCAGCTGGGGTCGCCACCAAACGTGTTGGAATCAACTCGCCGCGGCGCAGGCCTGTCGTTACGGGAGTTATTGACGTCAACGTGCTCCTCTAGTTGTCAGACCCCTAGTGGAAGCTTGACTCAATGAATAACGAAACTGATAAAAGGAGAAATACGGCCACAGGCATCAATCCAATCCAAGAAAATACTCCGGCGAAGGTTTCCGGCATCGAGAATGCCCCGTCGGTCCGTTTTTCTGTGTTTGCAAGAGCGATAACCGACGCCGGTAAGCGCTTAGGGCTCAATGTTCCTAGCTTCCGCAGCCCACCCCATGATGGCGATTTAGACCGAACGTTGCGTCGCCATAGTTCTGGATCGATCGTCGCCGTACGCGTCAAAGATCGACCGTTTGGCGCTGTCATTGCAGATCTTGTTGAAGGCGTGATTGTTTGCAACCGGCTGACCGAAAGAGAAGCAGGAGACGTCCGAAACGTGTTATGGGATGCCGCAATTCACGTGGAGCAGAAGTCCCACTCCACATCGACTCGTAGACCAACTGCGTTAATCCACCGTTCAAGTCACGCAGATAGGACTGCAGCCGCTTAGAAGGACGTCGTAACCAATCTGGGCCTCTAGGCTTAGCAGCGCCTAGTTCATCAGCCCGGATGGCGGAATGGCAGACGCAGAGGGCTTAAAACCCTCCGTTCCTAACGGAGCGTGTGGGTTCGAATCCCACTCCGGGCACTCTATGAAGCCGCGGACCGAAGCGACTCGGCGGTTTCGGATCCCGGCATGGTCCGATGGTGCGCTGCGGAAATACAACGATCTCGCAGTATCCGATTGAGAGGTGTGGGGATTCCGTATGTCTCTCCTAGCCGAACAACGACACCATTGAAGTGATCCACTTCGACTTGTCCTCGCTGAGAGGCGAGATCTTGCCAGGTACTCGGGTACGACCTTGTCGAATCTGTTACCGGCGGTTTGGCTGGCCACTCGCCTGGTTCACGGAGGCGAGCGATTTGTTGTCGTAGATTTTTCTTTCCGATGGTCCGAGCTGAAATGTTGGCCGCGTCGAAAACATTAGCGGCTTCTTCATTGACATCACTAATGAACTGGCGGTCCAACGGATTGCAGGAAGCTTCTTGAACCGACAGGTTCACCAATGCCAAGTACGCATTTGCCAAGTTTCGAGCGAGCTTGCCCCACTTGCCGTCGACGACACGTTCATCAACCACAGCTGTCATGCCCGCTTCGGTGAGGTCAGATGTCAGTTCATGGCAGGTGAAGTCGCTTCCAGTTGGCCAACATCCAACTTCCAACAGACGACCACCCGAATGTCGAACTTTCCCTGGCTCAAGGATTCCGGCTCCCACCATCACCGTGCATCCATAAGTCCGGTACCCCGCTTGGGACAGCCATTCTTCGTTTGTCACCCCATTTTGGAGACAAACCAGCGGTAGTTCTTTGTACAGCGACGAATGCTGCTCGACCGCCGCGAATGTATCGTCAGTCTTCATAGTAAGAAGCACGACGGTTTGATCGTCCACGTCGAGATCATGGGCGGTTGACGAAGCCGGAAGAAACCAGTGCCCCTCAGTGTTGTGCGTCACGGTTAATCCGTCAGATTGCAGGGCTTGAAGGTGAGGACCGCGAGCTACTAACTGCACCTTGCGTCCTGTGGCTGCCAACCGGCCAGCGACGACGCACCCGATGCCGCCTGCCCCATGGACAACGTAATTAGGTGAAGTCATCCCCACGGTCCATTGCCCGCCGGAGGATTCCAAACTTCGGTAATGCGCCCGTCACGAATTGTGAATATCTCTATGCCGCAAATAGTCACGACATCTCCGTCTTGGTCAACCAAGTCCGCTTCGTAGGCGGTTGCCACTGAGTCCTTATCCTGAACGACTTTCCGGTTGGTGAATCGCATCGACCGAAATTGTTCATGAAATGACGCAACGCGAACCTTTGCCTCCTTGAGCGTGAGCGCCACTCGAGTCCCATCAGGCTCATGACGAACCATAGGGTCAGCCATCAAGTCATCTAGCGCGTCGAGGTTGCGGCGGTGATAAAGCTCTTCGGTGTAACGGTCAACAATTTCTGCAGGGGTTGGTTTGGCAATGTTCACGGGTTCATGTTTGCAGAAGTGGCGGTGTTAGCGTCGCAGCATGCAGAACTGGAATACGACTCACTCCAATCTGATGGACCCATTGTTTTGGCTCCAACCCGCAGCTGAGTGCGATCTAGCTATCGCCAGGCTCCATGCTGAGGCTCCACTGGATTGGTTTGAGGAGCCACTTCCTGAGAATCCATATCTTCAGGCGGGACCGGGATACTGGTGTGTTACACGTCACGAAGACATCGCAACGGTGTCACGAAACCCACAGATCTACAGCTCGGCTCAAGGAATAACCATCACCGACATACCTCCCGAATTTCTTGAATTTTTCAGCTCAATGATTGCTATGGATGACCCGCGCCATGCACGTCTGCGCCGGATCGTCTCGAAGGGGTTCACGCCTCGGATGCTTGGCGCATTGGAAGATTCGGTTCAAAACGTGGCGGCCACCATCGTTAATGAAATCGGAGAGAGAGGTGAGTGTGACTTCGTTACCGACGTGGCCGCAGCTCTCCCACTCAAGATCGTGTGCGATCTGATGGGGGTACCTGACTCTGCGTACGACATGGTGTTCACCAACACGAACATCATCCTCGGTATAGGGGATCCAGAATTTGCGCCGGAAGGTGTTGATTTCATGACAGCGCTCCTCAACGCGGGCACTGACCTCGCAGCGTTGATGGGCGAAGTGGCGGAAGCAAAAAAAGGGGGAGACGGAAGCGATCTGACGAGTGTCTTAGTAAACGCCGACCTCGAAGATGACTATTTGGATCAAACCGACCTGGCCAGTTTTTTTGTTCTCTTGGTAGTCGCAGGAAATGAAACGACTAGAAACGCGATTTCATGGGGATTGAAATACCTAACAGATAACCCAGTTCAACGAGCCATATGGGCCGCTGATTTCGAAAGTGTCGCTGCCACTGCAGTAGAAGAGATAGTTCGGCTAGCCAGCCCTGTCACCTACATGCGACGCACACTCACCCAGGACACGGTGTTGGGGGGACAAGAAATTTCCGAAGGGGAAAAAGTAGCGATGTTTTATCTGGCAGCCAACCGAGACCCTGCGGTGTTCGATGACCCATATCGATTCGACGTCCAACGAGCACCAAACCCCCAATATGGCTTTGGCGGCCCCGGCCCACATTTCTGCTTAGGATCTCATTTAGCTCGTCGAGAAATCACTGTGATGTTCCGTGAACTCTTCCGCACATTGCCAGACATTCATGCCACGGAGAATCCAGACCCGCTTCAGTCCGCCTTCATTCATGGAGTAAAGCACATGAAGGCCGAATTCACTCCCGTCAGGTCAAGCTGATGCCTCGCGCCGCCTTAGGGTCGATCGAGCTGGAGTACGACACCGTTGGCTCTTCGAATGACCCCGCGATCTTGTTGGTGATGGGCTTAGGGGCACAGTTGATCCACTGGCCTGATGATTTTTGTCGGATGCTTGCTGACGGAGGGTTCCAGGTCATCCGATTCGATAACCGAGACGCTGGTCTCTCCACGAAACTCGATGGCGTTGAGATTGATTTTCTTGCCCTTGTTGCCGCAGCGCTCGAAGGTCGAGAAGTCCCTGACGCCCCATATGACTTGTCTGACATGGCGGACGACGCCTTTGGTGTGCTTGATGCTCTGGGAATTGGACATGCCCATGTGGTTGGCGCTTCTCTTGGAGGGATGATCGCTCAGACCATGGCCATAGAGCGACCCGATCGATTGATGTCACTCACATCAATGATGTCCGCCACAGGAACCCGGGAGGTAGCTCATATTCCGGATGATTCACTCACGTTGCTGCTCGCGCCTGTTCCGACAGAACGAGAGGAATATTTGGACTATTCGGCCCAATATGGGATCTGGTGCAGCAAAAAATATTTCGACCCTCAACTTGCTAGAGAGCATGCTGTAATCGCATATGACCGCTGTCATTATCCAGATGGCTCAGGCCGCCAGATCGCAGCAATGTTGGCCAGCGGAGATCGCGAACTTTCCTTAGCTGAGTTGACTGTTCCGACTTTAGTGATTCATGGACGAGATGACCGGCTGCTGCTGCCGGCTTTGGGAATGCGCACCGCCGAAGTGATCCCGGCATCAAATTTCTTGTTCCTTAGCGACATGGGTCACGACCTTCCCGAAGCGCTGTGGCCTGTAGTGGTTGATTCCATCCTTAGTCATGTCCGAAATTCGACTCCGGTTGAGGCCATCTGACAGTCCATCGATCCTCATCCTCTAAAGCTCGAAATCGTGCACAGCCAACCTGACCTGACCGATGGAATCAGACGAGGAGGAGGAGGAGGAACCCGTCGCCGGCGACCGCCCAAGTTCACATTCCGACCGGAGCGTAGAGGTTAAGGGATCTGTTGCGAGAGCCCTAGGACATAGCGGTTGCGTGGCGTTGAAGTTCTTCGGTGAGTTCAATAGCTGCGGGATTTGCTAGCCCTGGGTGCCGCGTCGCCGCTACAAGGGTTCGTTTGAGAAGCGGTGTTTGCTGGACGGGAGTCAGGGAAGCGGGCGGGCGCTCGGCCTGAATACGGGGGAGAACAGTCCAGCCCATGCCAATCAACACCATCTCACTTAATACCTCGGGTTGGTTGGACTCGGCGACCACCTCAAATGGCGCACCCAATGCGCGAAGTGCCTTTCCTATGAGATCTCGCGTTAAGGACCCTTGCGGGAACGTGACCCACGGCCCCCAACGAGTTGGTTCAGATTGACGGACGCCCGGAGGTCCATAAACAAGAAGTTCTTCATCCAACAAAGGAACATGCGTCACTTCTGGGTCATCAGGCTGAACGCAGATGGCTAAATCAAGGTCACCAGTGCCCAAACCCTGCAGTAGCTGGCTTGATGGGCCAACAATCACATGCAGATCTAGCTCCGGACGGTTCTCTCGAAATTCTCTCAATGTTTCACCGAAGTGGTCCACTGCGGCGGCGTCGATCATGCCCACCCGCAACTTGCCAGCAGACCCAGCACGGATTCGTTCAGCCCATGCTGCAAGATCGCCAGTCTGGGCCAGAATCGAACGGGCGTGGTCAGTTACGTGCTGTGCGGCTTCAAGTGGCACGCGGCGCCTGCCCTCCCAGCTAAATAGTTGGATGCCGAGCCGACGTTGAAGTTGGGCTAATCCTTGTGAAAGCGCTGATTGGCTGACGCCAAGCGACTTAGCCGCGTCAGCCCAGGTGGCTGACCGGTCCACGGCGACGAGATATTCCAGTTGGGTAACTGAGACGTCTGGGAGCCTGGGGCGTGATGACCTCATCAGTTCACTATCGTAAACGTAAACATTAGAAATACTAAACTAAACATGCAAAAACTCTTTAAACGCTTATGCTTTTTGCATGACAACAGCCAACATCGCGCCCGCTACAGGCAAACTCGGCGTCCTCACTCCTGGAATGGGAGCCGTCGCCACCACCTTTATCGCCGGGGTACTTGCGGCACGCCAAGGTCTCGCCGCTCCAATCGGTTCCGTTACCCAAATGGCGCACATTCGTCTGGGAAAGAAAGATGATGCCCGTAATCCTCTGATCAAAGACTTCGTTCCTCTTGCCGGCTTAGACGATCTTGTGTTCGGAGGCTGGGATCCGATTACTCCCAACGCCTTGGAAGGAGCCCAAGCCGCTGGAGTTCTCGAAGAAAAAGACCTTGCCGCTATCTCCGGTGAACTAGAAGGCATCGTTGCTATGGACGCTGTGTTCGATCAACGATGGGTAAAAAGGCTGGACGGAAGTCGCGTCAAATTGTTGGATTCGAAATTGGATCAGGCGCAGGCGTTAATGGCAGATATCGAACGCTTTCGATCCGAGAATGAATGTGACCGACTCGTCATGGTCTGGTGTGGATCTACAGAGGCATACCAAGAGTCAAGTGCGGTGCATCAAAGTCTCGAAGCATTTGAAGGAGGTCTCGAAGCGAACGACGACAACATTTCGCCGAGCCAGATTTATGCATACGCAGCTCTCATGAGCGACGTGCCGTTTGCAAACGGAGCGCCGAACCTGAGTGTCGACCTTCCGTGCATGATTGAGTTGGCTGAGCGTCGAGGTGTGCCAATCATGGGGAAAGACTTTAAGACTGGCCAAACCATGATGAAGACGCTCATCGCTCCCGGCCTCAAGGCCAGAATGTTGGGATTGCGAGGCTGGTATAGCACCAACATTTTGGGGAACCGTGACGGTGAAGTACTCGACGACCCTGAAAACTTCAAAACCAAAGAAGTATCAAAACTTGGTGTTCTCGACACCATCTTGCAGCCGAAGGTCTACCCCGAGCTCTACGGAAACATTGATCACGTCGTTCGAATCAACTACTACCCGCCGCGAGGCGACAACAAAGAAGGTTGGGACAGTATCGATATCTTCGGATGGCTCGGTTATCCGATGCAGATCAAAATTGACTTCTTATGTCGCGACTCGATTCTTGCTGCACCGATCGTCCTAGACCTAGCACTGTTCTTAGATCTAGCTCAACGCGCAGGTGAATCTGGGATCCAAGAATGGCTGTCCTTCTATCTGAAAGCCCCGCAGTCGGCAAATAGCTCGGGCCCCGAACATGACATCTTCATTCAGCAGACGAAATTAAAGAACACACTGCGTGAATGGATGGGAGAAGAACCTGTTACCCATTCAGAAGCCGGGTAACGCTCTCCTCGTCATCTGCCTGACATCCCATGGTGAACGGCGAAATATCAGTGCCGAAGCGCATCGCTCTTTCTGAGCTCTTTGACCATGAAACTCAACAAACTTGCGTCGTCAGGGTCATTCACTGGAATGCTGAACTCGACTCGATCGATGAGATGACCAAATCGCTTGTTCAACAACGTCGCAATTTCGTCGTAAGTCCCGACGGTGGCAATGGTGTGAAGCATCTCATCATGCACTAACGGTGGAATTTGCTCCCACCTCTGTTCTCGAGACAACGCAGCGGCTTGATCAACTCGGTCCCCCCAGCCGTGCACCTCGAATGCTGCCTTGTATGCGGGAGTAGCTAGATAAAAGCCCACCCTTGCCCGCACGCTCTCGGCAACAACCCCCAAACGCGCCTGATCGGGAGCGGTTGCGACTAGAGGTTTCATGCACCATTCAACGACATCAGCGTCGCGTTGAGTTCGAGTGGCGCCGCGCGCCACGGCAGGAACCATGACCTCTTCGATGTATTTAGGTGAGCAAACCGGATGAAGGCGGATTCCGTCCGCTACCTCACCGACCACAGCACACATGTTCGTATTGATAGCGGAGATGTGCACAGGAATATCAGGGTGCTCTATAGGTCCCGGATCGAAAAGAGGAACCATCAAATCAAGTTTGTAATGGTCACCATCGTGTCTGAGAGGCTCTCGGTTTTGCCAGCACTGCCAAACCGCTTTCATCGCCAAGATGTAATCGCGCATCCGAGGCGCCGGTGCAGTCCACTCCATGCCATATCTGCGTTTGATGTGACCGCGCACCTGAGAACCCAGACCCAAAATCAGACGACCTTCACAAACTTTCTGAAGTGTCCAAGCCGACATTGCGGTGATCGTGGGTGACCTTGGAAAAGCCATAGCAATAGAAGTAGCCAGACTCAGGTCCGTAGTGTTCACCGACGCGAGAGCCAGCTGCTGGTAGGGATCGTCCTTGCACTCCTCAACCGCTAACCCGTCATAACCGAGCGCTTCGATGAGAGCTGCTCCTTCGGTGATGGTTCGAACGTCAAGTGGAGTATCGGGTTCTCGTAGGCCAGGATCGACTTTGCCTAGAGGAAGCATTGTTTCCGATTTCATGGCTAGATCTCCAGTCGCAATTCACGGCCTTCAAGATAAGCGTTTAACTGTTCGATAAAGACGTCGTCGCCACGCCTTGTTATGCCGGATCCTGCGCCCGCTATATGGGATGTAAGGGTCACGCTGTGGTGACTCCAAAGAGCGCTCAAGGGTTCCAACGGTTCTGTTTCAAAAACGTCCAGGATTGCCCGCCCTGGTCCAGTTGAATCTAACGCCTCCAAAAGGTCACCTGTATCTACAACAGGGCCCCTTGAAACGTTCACAAGAATCGAACTGGCTTTCATCTGGTTTAGAAATTCCTTGTCTACCAAGCCCCGCGTGGCGTCTGTTAAAGGGCACGCGATGATAACCACGTCCGCTGACGGGAGAACATCGCCCAGCTCCTCCATGGTGACCATGCGGTCTGCGCGATCGTCTTCGACCCTGGTTCTGCGCGCCCCGATTATTTCAACCCCGAAGGGCCGAGCTCGTTTCGCGATTTCACCCCCGATGGAACCGAAACCAACCACCAGCCATGTTCCCCCATTGATTTCAGTCCAACCTTTTTGCGCCCATCGCGCGGTTTTTTGATCTTCAGAGCGTTGGGGCCAACCATGTACAACGTTCATAACCGCTGCCATGGTGTACTCGGCAACGCCCGCATTAGGAGAGTCGCTGTTACTGAGGCGAACCCCGGCAGAAAGAATCTTTTGCAATGGCGGAGCGTCTCCACCCGCGAGACACGACTGAACCCATTGAACAGTTCCGGGCTCAAGCAAAGAGTCGACAAATGAAACGAAGTCTCCGGCGAACATGAGATCGATGGGTATCCAGCCGACCTCTGGTTTGTAGTCCGATGCAGCTACTAGAGACCCATCTGGCCAGGTGATCTCAGAAGACGACCAACGCAAAACATCGAATTCGTGTGGAGAGGTCTCGAGTCGCGACTGAACCCGGTCATAGACGGCCAGAGGAATGAGGACTTGACGCTTCGGCATAGCCCGTCAGCGTAGGGTGCACATCGTGCCGCTGTCTGACGCTTCAAAGATTTCGTCAACGCGACTAGGCACCCCCCTTCTCCTCACGGTTTTGGTTTTGACGATGGGGTTAGGAGCTTTTCCGATAGTCGGCACAGCGGTCGTAGCTACAGCTTTAGCAAACGATCTCAGCATGTCCCTCACCATGTTCGGCGCCGGTGTGGCAGTCAACACTGCCGTCGGCGCCGTATGCGCACCGCCTTCGGGGCGATTTAGTGATCGATACGGCGGGAAATGGTCGTGTGTATTGGTGTTGCTCTCTGCAGGACTCGGTCTGTTAATAGTCGCTTGCGCAACTTCGGTGACCGGTCTCATGTTGGGGCTGTTAGTCGCTGGATACGGGCAAGGCGCGTGTAATCCCGCAACTAACAAGCTGGTAGCAGAACGAGCGGCTAAAGGTCGCCGGGGAACAATGACCGGGATAAAGCAATCTGGTGTGCAACTCGGAATCCTGCTCGGCGGCTTCACACTCCCGGCTTTGAGTATCTGGTTCAGCTGGCGCCTAGCGATCGGTTTGTACGCGGTCCTAGCCCTCGTGATGGCGGTCGTAACTGCATGCGCGCTTCCCGACAGCCGGGTTCGAGAGATCAACGGCACAAGTGGCGCGTACAAGACGTCCGCAAAAACACAGCTTCCTCGCGCCGTGATCTTGCTTTCGTTTTATGCCCTGTGTATGGGGTGCGTAGTGGGCGGAGTCGGCCGGTACTTAGTGCTATTCGCTGAAAACGCGCTAGCGATGTCGAACGTAAAGGCCGGCATAGTCGCAGGTCTTCCCGGCGGCCTTGCCATCGGAACGCGAATCCTATGGGCGCATTGGGCAGAACACCGAGTCACGCCCTCATTTGCGTTAACGATCCAGTCACTACTCACAGCTGTTGTCATGTTTATGCTTTTGGTCGCCGTCGGAATTGGCGAATGGATTATGTGGCCAGTTGCTGTCCTTTCCGCTATTGGTCTCAACGCCTGGAATGCCGTAGCAATGCTGTCGGTCATCATCGGAGTGCCGCCAGAACAATCGGGGCGCGCTAGCGGCCGCGTTGTGATGGGCTTTATGACAGGGCTTACCCTCGGTGGGTTTTTCACCGGTTTGGCAGTTGACGCGACAGGCGGATACGAGACAGCATGGGCCGGCTTACTCCTGCTGTCGTTGATTGCCGCGACTCTCGCCCGAAGAAGTGGCCGAGTAGAAGAACAGGGGACCTGATCTTCAAAAACGAAACGTTGCAGCCGGATGAGTTGTCGGCAATCTGTCCTTCCCGAACAACTTTTGACGAAGACTGCCAGCTTCGTATTCGCTTTGGACTAGCCCGCGTTCTTGCAGGATTGGTACGACTCCTTCAACAAAGTCGACAAAAGTTCCAGGAGTGACCGTATAGGTCAAGTTGAATCCGTCCAGACCGTTCTCAAACCGGCGCTGGAGTTCATCTGCTACTTGTTCAGCGGATCCCACCAGCCAAGCACCTGCAAGGTTCGATTTGATCAAGTCGCCCATCGTCCTTGTCCCTTGTGGCGCTGAGTCCAGCAAGTTCTTGAGAAAGCCTTGCACGCGTTCTGTCTGAAAAGTTTCGAGCGGCTGGTCTGGATCGATATCGCCAAGGTCCGCACCTATGTTGCCGCTTATGTGAGCTAGACCTGCTTCGATCGACAAGTCGTTTTCGTACTCATCGCGCTTGGCCATAGCTTCAGCTTCGGTGCCCCCCACAATGGGGGCGACGCCCCCAATTAGTTTCAGATCAGAGGCAGCCCTTCCATAGGCCTGTGCCCGTGTGTGCAGGTCCGCAGCTATCGAAGACCCGCTGCGCGACGAGCCAACGACAAATACACATTCAGCGTGTTGAGCGGCAAAATCTCTGCCTCGTTCCGACATCCCGGCTTGGAATAGGACCGGGGTTCTCTGAATAGAAGGCGCTGACAGGTGAGGCCCTGCGACATCGTAATATGGCCCATGGTGGTTGATCGGTCGAACGCGATCAGGGTCGACATACACCCGCCGCTCTCGATCATCGATAACTGCGTCATCAGCCCAACTCCCTTCGAGAAGTTTGTAGACGACTTCTAGATATTCCTCAGCTCGCCCATAACGTTCCTCATGAGTAGGAAGACCCTCAAAGCCCAAGTTGGTACCCGCGTTAGGTAGATACGAAGTCACAACGTTCCACGCCGCGCGTCCTTTTGTTAAATGATCCAAAGTCGAAAGCTGTCGGGCGAAGGTGAAAGGGTGTGCCTGTAAGACGGAACTGGTGAAAGCGAATCCAAGGTGTTCAGTCACCGAGGCCATTGCTGGAATCAGAAGCATCGGGTCGTTGACCGGTACTTGCATAGCCTCTCGAAACGACGTGTTCGCCGATCCTTTGTAATTGTCGTACAGCCCAATCACGTCGGCTAGAAAAATGGTGTCGAAGCAGCCCTTTTCAGCAACTTTCGCTAGCTCGATCCAAGGATCAAGCGAGCCAAATTCGACCTGGCGGGTATCTTTTCTGGTCCACATTCCCTGTTGAATATGACTCACGCAGTTCATTGAGAAGGCGTTCAGAATCATTCTTCTTGGCTCGGGAGCACCCGCCATAGCTGTCAGTCTCGCAGTAAACCGTCACACGCGCTTTTAAGCTGCGAGAATCTTCTTATGGATACGGCCACTATGTCCCAACACTTCGAAACCCTCGAGGAGGACGGATACTGCATCCTTGAAAACGTAATTGAAGACGACCTCATCAAAGAAGTGCGTGAAAGCGTTGCTCGACTTGAAACCGAACTCGACGTGCAACCGCGAGGTAATCGAGCTGAAGGGTTCGCAACTAAGCGTATGTACAACCTTTTAGCGAAGGACCGAGCGTTTTGGAAGCTACCGATACATGAAAATGTGCTCCCTTTTCCCGAGTACCTCCTCGACGACGAATGCATCTTGTCGGGCACGACATGCATGAACATCGGACCAGGTGAAGTTCACCAAGGTCTCCACAGCGACGATGGACTAGTCAGCGTCAAACGCCCCCGGATCCCTTTCATGGTCACGACAATATGGGCGTTCACGGACTTCACTGACGAAAACGGGGCAACCCGAATCGTTCCCGGGTCCCACAAATTTGATCACGAACCCCGTAAAGGCGAGCAAATAGAGCACATACCGGCAGAGATGAAGGCGGGCTCGGTGCTCGTCGTCAACGGGGGAACCTGGCATTGCGGCGGTGCAAACACATCAAAAGATGAGTGGCGGCTAGGTATCAGCGTTCAATATTGCCAGGGGTATCTGCGCCAGCAACAAAATCAGTATTACAGCCTCGCTCCTAATGACGTCAGAGCAATGCCACAACGTCTGGCAGCCCTCTGTGGTTTCAGTCTCTATAAGGGAATCATGGGTCACGTCGACGGAGCCAGCCCGGGAAGATTCTTAGGCGCAAGCGATGTTGACGAAATTGCATACGCCGCAATGCGTACAACGAACGGAGTTGCTGAGAGTTGAGCACCTCCTAGTGTCCTCGCCCTAGGGTCAAGCCCATGGAGATTAAGGATCGCATTGCAATTATTACTGGCGGTGGCGGCGGTATTGGATCCGCTACAGCCCGAAAATGGATTGCGGAGGGAGCTAGAGCTGTCGTCGTAGCTGACTATGACGAAGAAGCCGCCACTTCGGTTGCGGGTGAACTGGGTTGTGTTGGAGTGGGGCTCGACGTCACAGATGAAAAAGCCTTAGAGCAGCTAGTCGAAGAGACTGAATCCACACTTGGGCCTGTTGACATTTTTTTCTCCAACGCGGGCGCTGGCGCGCAAGGTGGAGTAGAGGCAAGCAACGAGGCTTGGCAGTCCCAGTGGGAATTGCACGTCATGTCCCACGTCTACGCGGCGCGCGCCGTGCTGCCATCCATGACAGCGCGCGGAGATGGCTACCTCATTCACACGGCGAGCGCAGCCGGACTCTTAGCGGCTGTCGGTTCTGTTCCTTATTCGGTCACTAAAGCTGCTTGCATCAAACTCGCGGAAACGCTCGCAATAAGCCACGGAGACGATGGCATCAAAGTCTCGGTTCTTTGCCCCCAAGGTGTGAATACCGCCATGGCGCCCCAACAACTTGGCGACGGTGGAACTGATGGGATCGTCGAAGCTGAGTATGTCGCCGAGGTAATCACAGAGGCAGTGAGAGAAGAACGGTTCCTGATTCTTTCTCACCCTGAGGTACAGACTTACGTCGAGCGCAAAGCCGGGGATCCCGACCGGTGGTTAAAGGGTATGCGTCGTCTGCGCAGACGTTCCTTTGACCTGCTTGAGGGAGCGTGACTAATTCGCTCAAAGTGAATTCCAAAACAGCGAATCCCCCAGATCTCATAACAATTGGACTCGTTGTTCTCACAGCATTTTTGATCGGTTTGAACTACACGGTCATGAAGAGCGCTCTCGATCACACGTCGCCCTTGGCTCTCGCAGCTCTTCGCGCAACAGTCGGAGCGCCATTCCTTTTGCTAGTGGCCTTTGCACGTGGAGAGCGATTACCGAATACTCGCCAACAATGGCTAGCGGTTTGGTGGATCTCACTATCTATCACGACGGTGTCTAGCGCGTTCTTGGTACTAGCGATTGAGCGTTTGTCGCCCGGACTAGCGGCAATGTTGTCGGCGACCATGCCGCTATTCACCGCCATTATCGCTGTGGCATTGCTTGCTGAACGTCCCGGGCTTCGAGGCTATAGCGGCCTACTCATAGGTCTTCTTGGGGCTGTTTTTCTCGCAATTCCAGCATTGGGAGCAGGAAACACTGCGCTGGGGATTCTTTTCTCTCTCATTTCAGGCATTAGCTGGGCCCTTGGCGCAGTTTTAAACAAACGCCTTCCAGCTGCTCTGGAAATCAGCCCTCTAATGCTAGTCACGTGCCAAATATTGATTTCTGCTTGCTGCCTGCATGCCATGGTTCCCTTTGTCGGAGGGTGGTCGGATACGGACTTCTCTTTGGGACTCCTAATACCGCTCCTATACGCGGGGATTCCCTCGCTGGCCATCACCTTTGTTTTGTTCGCTACCGTTTTACGGCGCGCGCCAGCGATTCAAGGCGCAGCAGTCGCATATTTGACACCGTTCTTCGGAGTGCTTTTTGGCTGGGTCTTGGTGGGTGACCGATTCAGCGTCTTAGAACTATGTGGGGGACTTCTGGTCATCGGTGGCGTTGCAGTCCTTTCAACGGACTCACGCTGATCGTCACAGCACCAAATCATGAACTGACGTAGCCTTTCTTCATGGCAGACAGCGACCTTAAGGCATTGACAGCGGGCTTAGATCGAATCGAATTTGAAGAGACGGCTTTCACTAATCCCGTTCCTCTGAACGAGGCAAAAGTTGCGATCGTGACCTCGGCATCGTTGCACCACCCAGATGATGAGGACTTTGCCCCTGCCGACACGGGCTACCGGGTTCTGAAGTCGCAACCTCGTGACTACGTCATGGGCCACTGGAGTCCGAACTTCGATGTGACCGGTTTCGCTCTCGACATCAACACGGTTTTCCCCATCGATCGGCTAGATGAACTCGTTACAAATGGGACCATCGGTTCGGTGGCTGAGGAGCATCTAGCTTACGCAGGCAACCAATTTGACCTTTCGGCGGTGAGGTTAGACAGTGGACCGGCCGGAGCGAAGTTTCTGAAAGAACAAGGCGTCGACGTAGTCATACTGACGCCGGTCTGACCACTCTGTACCCGTACCGTGAGTACGCTTGCACACGTTTTCGAGGCCGAAGGCATCGCCACTGTTGCTCTTGGGTCGATCAAGAACCAGATCGAATCGACCGCACCCCCGAGGGGCCTATGGTGCGACTTCCCCTTGGGTAGGCCGCTGGGCGTTCCGTTAGACCCAGAGTTCCAGCACCGAGTCTTGAGTGCGGCATTCGATTTGTTATCCAGTTCCGAGCCGGTATTTGCTGAATATGACGTCAGCATCGTGGATGACGGCACCGAAGTAATGGCCTGCCCTTTACCTCCTCGGCATGACCTAAATGCGCATCCAGCTATCGACGAGGCCAATGGACTGCGACCGGCATATGAAAGAGCCATCGCCGAATATGGAAATAGGGTTGGGGCTGGTCGCACAGTCGACGCCGAAGACATAACGACTGCTATAGACGCCTTCATAAGAATCGCTGACGGCGTCCCTTGGAAAGAGGCAAACGTCCCTGGAATCCCGGCTCGAGTCAGCCAGGACATTCGTGGTTACTACGAAACTGCTGCACTTGCTTTGTCGGATCACGCCCCGGCAGCTTGGGCCGGTACGCGTTGGTTTCTAGATCACACGGAGGCGGGCAAAGTCTTGATGAGTGCTCGGCAAGCCATGGCCGATGCCGGTGAAAAAGAACCCATTTGGTTTTATATGGCCCCGGGGGACCGTTAACCAAGGTTGTGATCTTCTCGGTTTCAGCAATTCCACGTGCCTTTCACGGTTGGCGCATGGTCGGGTCTGCGTTCACGGTGTTGTTTGTCGTGTACGGCATCCAGTTCAGCTTTGGAACGTTCGTAGGGGACGTTGTCGAAGAAACTGGGTGGCCTGAGACTCGCCTTCAACTCATCTTCGCAATTTATATTGGGCTATACAGTGCCCTGTCTGCAGTTACTGGCTGGTTGACGGATCGTTGGGGGCCGCGCCCGGTCGTCGCGTCGGGGGCAGTCCTTCTTACATCTGGGTATTTGCTTTGGGCAACGGCAAACAGCTTGGTGGTCGTCGCTATTGGCATGGCAATTGTCGCGCCGTTAGGAATGAGTTGTTCTTGGGTACCGTGCAACGCCACCGTGGTGCGCTGGTTCGTTGCTCGTCGAGGTCTAGCGACAGCTATCGCCACGTCGGGGGGGAGTTTGGCAAACATTGTCGTTCCTCCGATTGCCGCACTCCTTGTCGGTGCTTATGGATGGCGAGTGGCGATCATTGGCATGTCAATTTTCGGGGGTGTTTGCATGATGGTGAGCTCGTTCGTGCTTGAGCGCGATCCCGAAACCGTCGGACAACTACCCGATGGGGCACAGACGGCGCGCACCGACTCCGCCCAAAATGAGGTAGCTGGTACAAGCCCGGCAGAGGCTTGGAGAAGCGTCACTTATTGGAAGATTTTTGGGATGTATGCCCTGACATTCTTGGCCGTGTTCATCCCCTTCGTGCACGGAGTCCAGTTCGCTCAGAGTTTGGGCGCTTCGCTCCAGACTGCTTCTACCGTGATTTCAGCCATCGGAATTGGTGGACTGATTGGGCGCTTGTTCATGGGACCAGTATCGGATCGTATTGGTCGCAAGTCTGCGGTGACCTTGGCTTTATCGATCGAAACACTGGCCTTTATAGGCATGGCTTTCAGTAACGGGCTTTGGTTGCTCTACCCCTCAGCGGTAGCCTTTGGCTTTGCATACGGCGGCGGGGTAGTGGTGTTTCCCCCTCTTGTCGCCGACCTATTCGGACGGGCCCACGCTGGCGCTATCGTCGGGCGAATCTTTGCCACAGCGGGAACCATGTCTGCAATAGGTCCATACGCGGCGCAACTTCTTCATGATGCTTTAGGGGCTTACCGGTGGCCTTTTCTGTTTGCCGGGTTGGCCAACGCATGCGCCCTGTTGCTAGCGACACGTCTACCTGACTCGGCAAACACCAGTAATCACTGAACGTGATTTCTCAAGATGTTCCCCGTATCTCTCCAAGACTGCGGACAGAACTTGAGGCGGCACGCCAATCGACCGGCGCGCGTGTCCTGCAACTCAATGAGTCAGAAACACCTAATCAACCCCATGAAGACACACGTATAGGCACTACTGCCTTTCTCGGCACTATTGTTTGCTATTGATAGGGAGGGTATTGATGACACTTGCTGACTTCAGACTTGAGGACCGCTTCGTACGGAATGAAGGTGACGTTGCTATGTCTGGCGTCCAGGCGTTGTTACGTGTTCTTTTGGACCAACTGCGTGCGGATCGACGCGACGGACTGAACAACGCAGCCATGGTTTCTGGTTATCGAGGATCACCCCTCGGTGGCATCGATACGCTGATGCACGGCAACGCGGAAGAACTCGCGGCCAACAACATCGAATTTATCCCCGGACTTAACGAAGACCTGGGAGCCACCACTGTGTGGGGTTCGCAATTAGCGAATCGAAACTTTGAAGGCAAATTCGATGGCGTTCTAGGTATGTGGTACGGCAAAGCCCCCGGAGTCGACCGTTCTGGAGACGCCATCCGACACGCGAACGTGTGCGGCGTAGACCCCAAGGGCGGTGTGTTGCTCGTTGCTGGAGACGACCCAGCTTCAAAATCATCAACGTTGGCTTCCGAATCGGAATTCGCGCTGCTCCACTTTCAAACCCCCATCCTCTACCCAGGGAGTGTTCAAGAGGTCGCCGATTACGGACGAATTGGTTACGAACTCTCGCGATATAGCGGTCTCTGGGTATCACTAAAAATTGTGACGAACGTGGCAGATGGCTACTCAACTATCAAAGTTGGCCCCGGCCGAGTGCAAATGCAGCGACCGGGCTTCGAGTGGAACGGTGGACCTTGGCAACACACTCAACAAGATTCGTTGTTTGGACCCCTCGCTGTACGTCAGGAACTTGAAATTCATGAGGGACGTCTTGAGGCAACTGATGCTTTCATTCATCTGAACCGTCTAAATACCACCAGCGGCGCAACATCAGACGCTCGCATCGGACTCGTCGCTGCTGGCAAGACGTACTACGACCTTCGAGAAGCCTTGGATCGAATGGGTCTTGACGAGTCGACCCTCAAACAGCGGGGAATACGAATTTATAAACCGGCGGTTGTATGGCCGTTGGAACCAAATGGAGTTCGAGAGTTCGCTCGCGGTCTTGAAACGATTGTCGTAGTTGAAGAAAAACGGGCGTTCATCGAGATGTTTATGAGAGAAATTCTCTACGGCTCAACAAACTCTCCCGAGATCTTCGGTAAGCGCGATAGCGACAACGGTTTTTGGTTTCCTGGTCATGGCGAGATGGACGCGGATTTGATTGCACGCAAAATCAGACCGTTCTTAGTTGAACGGTTGGGGGATGCCGCCGTCGGACCGGCAGTACGTGAGCGCGTAACTATCCCTGTCGCCCTTGGGGCACCCGACACCAAAAAGCAGTCAAATAGGACGCCGAGCTTCTGTTCAGGTTGTCCACACAACCGTTCTACGTGGGTTCCTGAAGGCTCTGAAGCTGGTGGTGGAATCGGTTGCCACGGCATGGCATCAATGACTCCCACACGAAACGTTAAAGGCACCACACAGATGGGTGGTGAAGGAGTGCAGTGGGTGGGTGCAGCTCCATTTGTCACCTTGGAACATCGCTTTCAGAACATCGGCGATGGTACGTTCCACCACTCTGGATCGTTGGCGGTTCGACAAGCAATTGCGGCCGAAACCAACGTCACCTTCAAGATTCTTTACAACGCGGCCGTGGCCATGACTGGCGGCCAAGCCGTTGATGGAGGAATGGAAGTCCCTGAACTCACCCGATCTCTCGAAGCAGAGGGTGTGGCGAAGATTATGGTTCTCAGCCACGACACCGAAAAATATGGGACCGCGCCAAACTTCGCTCCCGGCACAGAAGTTTGGCATCGAGATCGATTAGACGAAGCCCAACGAATTTTGCGCGATGTTCCTGGATGCACCGTCCTTATATATGACCAACCTTGCGCGGCTGAACTCCGTCGTGACCGAAAGCGAGGCAAGGTCGCCGAGCCGGCAATGAGGGTCTTCATTAACGAAGCCGTTTGTGAAGGATGCGGTGATTGCGGCGAGAAATCTAGCTGCCTGTCAGTTCAACCTATCGAAACTGAATTTGGCCGCAAGACGACGATTCACCAATCTTCGTGCAACAAAGACTTCACTTGCCTTGACGGAGATTGTCCAGCGTTCATTGAAGTGATTCCAGGTGGCTCGGTCCCCCAAAAATCAGCTATGGCGTTAGCCGAGATCGCCGACGATCAGCCAGAACCTGACCGTCTGGACGAGGGCAATGTCTTGATGATGGGAATTGGTGGAACAGGGGTCGTCACCGTGAATCAGTTACTGGCAACGGCCGCTCTTTTAGATGGGAAGGAGGCACATGGATTGGACCAGACGGGACTCGCTCAAAAAGGCGGACCGGTAGTGTCGAACTTGAAGATTCGTCGGCCAGATAGTGAACTCGAACTTGGAGAAGCCAACAAGATTGCAACCGGAGAGGCTGACGCGTACATCGTGTTCGACTTGTTGAGTGGAACAAACCCCATCAATCTGGAGAAGGCGATGCCCGGACGCACCATTGCTCTGGTGTCGTCAAGCAAGGTACCCACCGGCGCGATGGTGCGCGACACCTCTGCCGAATACCCCGAATGGTCGGCTCTGCAGTCCACCATCGATAGCGCCACAGTCGCCGAAAAAAACGTGTACTACGACGCAGGCAATCTTTCGGACAATCTCTTCAGGTCTCATATGCCAGCCAACATCATCGTGCTTGGCTCCGCGTATCAGAGTGGCGTGGTACCGATTAGTGCTTTCGCTATCGAACGAGCGATCGAACTAAACGGCGTAGCAGTTGAAATGAACATTCAAGCATTCAGAATCGGCCGACAGATCGTCATTGAGCCTGACTTCGTCGACGCGTTAGGAATTGAGAGAGTCGGGAAAGTGGGTCGCGAAGCCAAGGTGTCGGCAGCAGTTGAGGCTCTTGTTCAATCCGTGCCCAGTCCTTCAGAAGAACTTGAGCGGCTCCTGAGGATCCGAGTAGCGGATTTGGTGGCCTACCAGAACACCAGGTATGCGCAAAAGTACGTAGAGAGCGTGAGCCAGATTAGATCCGCTGAAGCGGCGTTAGGTGACGACACTCGTTTGTCGGAAACTTATGCCCGTTACCTCTACAAGCTGATGGCCTACAAAGATGAATATGAAGTGGCGCGACTCCATCGATCCAAAGAGTTCCACAGCGCTGTCCGAGAACAGTTTGGTGATGGAAGCAAGGTCACCTACAAGCTCCACCCACCGTCAATGAGGCGGCTTGGGTTAGACCAAAAAATAGGGTTGGGTCGATCGGGCGATGTCGCCTTCGGAGTGTTGCGGAGAATGAAATTCTTGCGTGGAACACCGTTGGATTTGTTTGGGAACACCGCTCACCGGAAGATGGAACGGGCCTTAGTCGGGGAGTACCAAGAAATGATCGAACAGCTACTCACTGACCTGCGCCCCGAAACTTACGACAGGGCCCTAGAGGTGGCTGAGTTGCCCGACATGATTCGCGGGTATGAGGAAATCAAAGAAGCCAATGTGGAGAAATTCCGACAGGCTGCAAAAGCCCTAATCGGTTAAGAGATATCCGCCAATACAGCCATGACTTTGTCTGTGATGGTTGTGCCCAGATTGTTTGGTCCGAGCCTGCCTATGGGTATTAACGCGCCTGGCGTTTCATCCATTGAAGCGGTCATGACGTCACGCCAGCTGAGATGTAGATATCGACTGTGTAAAGCGGGCGCAGAACGACCACACTGGACCTATGAATATCCGTGAACTGGATGTTGCTGAATCAGTACTTGATCTGATTGGTAACACACCGATGGTGCAACTGCCTCGAGTGGGCGCAGGGTTGCCATGTCCAGTTGTCGCGAAGCTCGAAACCACCAATCCTGGTGGAAGTTCAAAGGATCGCCCAGCTGTCACGATGATTGACGAAGCTGAGAAGGCCGGGCTACTGAAGCCGGGTGGAACGATCATTGAACCAACCTCGGGTAACACGGGTGTGGGCCTCGCCATCGTTGCCGCGCAGCGGGGATACAAATGCCTGTTCGTATTGACTGACAAAGTCAGCAGCGAAAAAGTGAGTCTGTTGGAGGCCTACGGCGCTGAAGTTGTTGTGTGCCCCGTAGGGGTTGCCCCGGATGATCCTCGCTCCTACTACTCAACCGCTGAACGGCTGGTGAACGAAGTCCCCAACGCGTATCGACCGAACCAGTACCGCAATCAGGCAAACCCGAAAGCCCACTATGAGTCGACCGGGCCCGAAATATGGGAACAGACAAAAGGCAAGGTCACACATTTTGTTGCTGGGGCGGGAACCGGCGGCACCATCACCGGGGTCGGAAGATTCTTGAAAGAGCAAAGCTCAACAGTGCAAATAATTGCTGCGGATCCAGTGAACTCGGTCTACTCAGGAGGTGATGGGCGGCCATATTTGGTTGAAGGCGTAGGCGAAGATTTTTGGCCTGATACGTATGACCCCAAAGTGGTCGACACAACCATTGCGATCAGTGACGCCGAGTCATTTGCTATGGCCCATCGCGTGACCAAAGAAGAAGGCATTCTGATTGGTGGTTCGGGCGGAACAGCAGTTGCCGCGGCCTTGCAGATAGCCGAAGGGCTTACTGCTGACGACTTGGTAGTAGTGCTCATCCCCGACAGTGGTAGGGGCTACCTGAGCAAGGTTTTCGATAAAAACTGGATGATCAAGATGGGGTTTACGAAGCAAGAAGGCTTAATCGTGGCGGACTTAATCAAGGAAAAAGCCCACGAAAAATTGGGGCTGACGTATGTGAACCCCGAAGCAACTGTTCGCGAGGCTGTGGAACTCATGGGAGCGTTGGATCTCTCACATATTCCCGTCGCTAGGGGTGAGATGCCCCTAGCTGCTGCGGAGGTAATAGGTTCGGTATCGGAAGATTCCTTGAGGGAGAAGTCCTTTAAGGCAAATGGCATTCTCGACCGTGCAGTTGAAGAACTCATGGACCAACCGTTACCCGTCGTTGGCGTCGGCGAAGCGGTAGACGCTGTTGTTCACAAACTTGAACAGTCTCCGGTAGTTCTCGTGCTTGATGCCGGGAAGCCGCATACCTTGTTGACGCGTGCAGAAGTACTGCAGTCTTTTTCTGGCAACCTTGCGGAGGTGCAGGCGAAATGATGGGCGGCGACCCCCTCCTCTCAGGCTTCGAGGATCCAGAAGAATATGGATTTGAGACTCGCGCTATCAGAGCGGGGCAGCCTCACGACCAGCGAACCGGTGGCGTAGTTACACCAATCGCTATGTCGACCACTTTTGCTCAGGAAGCTCCAGGCTCACCTAAACACGGGTATGAATACTCAAGAACTGGAAATCCCACGCGTCATGCGTATGAAGCTTGTGTCGCGTCGCTTGAAAGGGCCAAGTACGGCTTCGCGTTCGCGAGCGGCCTTGCAGCGGAAGACTCGCTGCTCCGCCAGTTGACGCCAGGGTCTCAGATTCTGCTTGGTAATGACGCGTATGGTGGCACCTTTCGTTTAATTGACCAGATCCATGGGAAAAAGTCCGGCGTTGGTAACGCCGCTGTTGACCTCACCGATCCTGACCAAATTAGAGAGGTATGGAACCCTGATTGTCGGATGGTCTGGCTTGAGACTCCTACGAACCCCATGCTCTCAGTTTTTGACATACAGGCGATTTCGGAAGTCGTTCACGAATTAGGTGGACTGGTCGTCGTCGACAACACCTTCGCGACCCCTTACCTGCAACAACCGTTAATGTTGGGAGCGGATGCCGTCGTACATTCTGCAACAAAGTACATAGGTGGACATAGCGACGTAGTCGGTGGATTCATTGCTACCAACCATGACACTCTCGCTGAAGATTTGGTGTTTTTGCAGAATGCGGTGGGCGCTATCCCCAGTCCTTTCGATTGCTATCTTGCGTTGCGTGGGTTGAAGACGTTGGCGGTTCGAATGGATCGGCACTGCGAAAACGCGAAGAGCATCGTCTCGGTTCTCAGGGAGCATGTCTCGGTGAGCGAAGTGCTCTACCCAGGACTCGAAGAACATCCAGGTCATGAGATTGCGACAAGACAAATGAGTGACTTCGGCGGGATGGTGAGCTTTCGCCTTACCGGAGGACAAGCTGCCGCTGATCGGGTCGTAACGAGCACCAAAGTCTTCACCCTCGCAGAGTCACTTGGGGCTGTTGAATCATTGATTGAGCATCCCGGCGTAATGACACACCTCTCAGTAGCTGGTTCGGCACTGGAGGTGCCCGATGACCTCGTACGAATCTCGGTAGGCATCGAATCGACTGATGATTTAGTGGAAGATCTCGTTCAAGCCTTGGATCAGGCGGGTTAACTTCTCGAAGCCAGGGGCAACAGTTCACACTGTCGTAACACGGATGAAACTGTCCGCTGATGCTCGTTATCTAATCTTCCCTACATAAGCGGGATCTCAGTGCCCGCGCGGAAGGAAAAGCCGATGGAAGGCAATACTGCCTGGATCTTGACTTCAGCTGCTCTGGTGCTCTTTATGGTGCCAGGTCTCGCCCTCTTTTACGGAGGAATGGTCAGAGCCAAAAATGCGCTCAACATGTTGAACATGAACATGTGGTGTTTAGGAATTGTGCCCGTTGTGTGGGTGCTGCTGGGTTGGAGTTTGGCATCAGGCGACAGTGGGCGTTCCTGGTTAGGAGACCTGAGCGTCGTCGGATTAAAGGGAGTCCACGATGTCGAAGGTTTGGCGAGCTTCGCGTTCCTTATGACTTTCGCCTGCATCACACCAGCCCTGATTTCTGGTGCAGTAGCGGATCGCATGAAATTCTCGGCTTGGATGGTATTCGTGCCAATCTGGTCATTGGTTGTTTACTCTCCAGTCGTCTACTGGATCTATGGAGCCGACGGCTGGATTTTCAATTTGCCGGCTCATGACTTCGCAGGCGGCACAGCTATCCACGTCAACGCGGGTGCTGCAGCATTAGCGCTTGCAATTGTCTTAGGGAAGAGGTCGGGCTGGCCGCAGAATCGACCGGCGCCTCACAACGTGCCGTTTGTGATGCTGGGTGCGGGAATTCTTTGGTTCGGTTGGTTCGGTTTCAACGCCGGCTCAGCGCTCGCAGCAAATGGCGTTGCGGCTCAGGCCTTCGTGAATACTTTCCTCGCCGCTGCGGCGGGCATGGTTGCCTGGATGCTCGTCGAATTAGCGAAAACCGGTAAAGCAAGCACCATCGGAATGGCATCGGGCGTAGTTGCGGCGTTAGTTGCCATCACTCCGGCCGCCGGTTTCGTAGGTTCCATGCACTCACTCGTGTTCGGAGCTGCCGCCGGTGTGATCTGCTTCTATGCAATCGAAGCCAAGTTCCGCCTCGGTTTCGACGACAGCCTTGATGTAGTGGGTATCCACCTTGTCGGCGGAGCTGTTGGTGGCATCCTCCTGGGCTTCATGGCTGATTCCTCAGCGGTCCCCGGTGGTGATTTCATCGATGGGGTCTTCTTCGGTGGCGGGGTGTTGCTATGGAACCAGATCCTCTCAATCGTGGCCGTAGCCTCCTTTTCGTTCGTTGCGACCTTCATTATTGCCAAGGTGTTGGACAAAGCCATTGGCCTTAGGGTCTCGGAAAGCACCGAGATGGCCGGACTTGATGTCAGCGACCACGGTGAAGCCGCTTACGTGATCGACGGAGGTGAAGCCGCTTACGAGATCGACGGATAGCGCAACAAACAACTAGTTCACGTACCTCCTTTGGGTATCGATATTCCAACAAGCGAGTCTGCATCGGTGAAAACTGGTGCAGACTTGCTACGTTGCAGCCCGTGACAACAGACACTGAAGGGCCAGAACAGTTCGCTCAACTACGTTGGCAGCGAACACCTAACTCCACCGAAATTATTCTGCTGCGCCACGGAGCGTCTCAGCCTTTTGTGCCCGGAGAACCGTTCCCCCTAGTTGAAGGACAAGGTGACCCGGCACTGTCGACAGTCGGGTTAACCCAAGCTGAGAAGTCAGCTCACCGCTTGAAGCGAGAACCCATTGACGCGCTTTACGCGACGAACATGGAACGAACCCAACAAACCGTGGCACCCCTTGCAGAGTTGCTTGGTCTTGACGTGACAATCGAACGAGACCTACGAGAAATTCATTTAGGAGAATGGGAAGGTGGACTACTCCGACAAAAAGCCGCTGAGAATCATCCCACCTACCAAAAGATGCTCCTCGAAGAACGCTGGGACGCCATCCCTGGGGCCGAAACTAATGAAGAGTTCGGTGACCGCTGTCTCGGCGCTCTCGAAAAAATAGCTGCACGACATCTCGGCGAGTTGGTGTTGTGCACGGTGCACGGTGGGGTAATCGGTTCCACTCTTGCTCGAATTGCTAAATCGCGCCCCTTTGCGTTCGGGGGAGCTGATAACTGCTCAATCAGCCAGATCATCTGGACCGAGGGTCAGTGGACCATTCGACGCTTCAACGACAGCAGCCACTTGTTTGACCAACTTCACCACGGATAACTCGAATCCGTGTCGGCTTGGTGGAGCTAGTCGCTAGCCAGAAAAGCCCCCAACGCGGAAGTGAGATATTGCGGATCGGCGGCACCCCCGAGTTCGCGCGCAGAGTGCATCGACAATTGGGCACTCCCTACATCAACGACCGACATGCCTAACTGCGCTGCGGTTATCGGACCGATCGTGGTACCGCACGGCAAATCGGTTCGATGCGCGTATTGCTGAAAAGGAACCCCAGCATTACGACAAGCAGATTGGAATAGAGCACTACTTTCGGCATCAGTGGCATAGCGAACGTTGGCATTGAGTTTGATAACCGGACCACCGTTCAAAATGACACGATGCTCTGGCTCATAGCGGTCGACATAGTTGGGATGCACAGCATGGGCGCCGTCCGCGGAAACGCACCACGACCTCGTCAAAGCGCGAAGAAATTGGTCGCGCGTCACCGCACGAGTAGTCGCTAGGCGTTCTAAAGCATTGGCAAGCATCGGCCCTCGAGCGCCGCTCGAAGATTCACTCCCGATTTCCTCATGGTCAAATAGCGCTACGACCGAAATCGTGTCATCAGCCGGAGTTTCGATCTCCTGTAGGGCCTGCAGCGCGGCATGACAAGAGGCAAGGTTATCTATTCTCGGTGCCGCGTAAAGCTCCTCATGGCGCCCTAAAACCGTCGAGGCAGTCAGATCGTGACACATGACATCCCATGAACGGACGTCGGAGGATTCAACGTCGAGCTGTTCAGCGACGAATGATCTAAATCCGCCCTCGTCGACATCGCCTAAACCCCAGATCGGTGAAAGATGTGACTGGCGGTCTAACTTCAGCCCTTCGTTCACTTCGCGATCTAGGTGAATTGCCAATTGAGCCACTCGAAGGACTGGCTTATCGATTTTCAGCAGCAAGGTCTCTTGAGAAGCCCCATTTTGCACCACGACTCGCCCGGAAAGCCCCAAGTCACGATCGAGCCAAGAGTTCAATAGAACGCCGCCATAGACCTCAACGCCTAGTTGCCGATAACCGACACTGCCCACATCGGGGTTTGGTTTCACCCGCAGATTTGGACTATCTGTATGAGCACCAATTAAACGAAACTGAAGCCGGTCAGGGTTGATTCGGTTACCGAAAACCGCAGCCACCACAACTCCGCCCCAACTTACGACGACACGATCACTATCTCCCCACTGTGCGCTGTTTTCGAACTTCGTGAAGCCCGCATCGACGAGGTCGTTAGATGCATTGTGCGCCGCGTGGTACGGCGATGGTGATGCGTCGATCCAGGATAAGAGTCGCTCAAGCATTGCGTCAGACATTTGTCATCTCAGATGCTCGAAAACGCTGCGACGACTTCGTCACCGAATTTGGTGAACTGAGACGGATCCATAGGGGGGACAATCATACGGCTGACACCTATTGCGGCTAACTGTTCAACGTACTCCGGAGTGGTCGGCCCCCCCGCCGTGAATTCGAGCGCTTCCGGGTCTCTTCCACATTCCTCTGCGACTCGACGTGCGTGATCAAACAGGGCCGAAAGCTCCTCAGGTCGGCCGCGTCCAGGGAAGAACCCATCACCAATTTCGCCTGCGCGCCGTGCAGCCCTCTTGCTATGTCCACCGACAATTATCGGCACATCACGGTTGATCGGTTGAGGACGACTGTAAACGTCACTGAACTGCACGAAATCGCCGTGGAAACTGGCTGTTTCGTCGCTCCACGCAGCTCTCATTGCTCGGAGATACTCATCAGTGCGGTCCCCTCTGCGTTCGAAGGGAATTCCGAGTGCCTGAAACTCTTCTTCCAGCCAACCGGACCCGACTCCCAGAATCATTCGACCCTTGGAGAGCCGATCAAGAGTCGCGACGGCCTTGGCGGTGACCAGAGGGTTCCGTTGCGGAACAATCATGACGCCGGTACCCAGGCGAATCTTGGTAGTGGCGGCAGCGATGTATGCCAGCCAAATCAACGGATCGGGAATATCAAAGTCTTCTTTACCGCCCGGCATTCGTCCATCTTTTGCGTAGGGATATTGGGATGTGTAACCCGCCGGCACAACCACATGCTCAACGGTCCAAATTGACTCACATCCAGCTTCTTCAGCTGCCTGGGCCAGTTCCACGGCTGCATCGGGCTCCACAAAGGGACCAGTATTGGCAAACATCACTCCAAACTTCATGGGATGACCCTAGTGGGCGAGCACCTTTTGGGCTCTACGGTGCAAGGGTGCTAACTAGTGCTGCGAAAAACCCGTTACCGCCCGTAGCGGTTGCGTTTGTTGCCGCGAACGCAGCGTTGTTTGCCTTCACACACGACATGACGCGCATAGGAGACACGTCGTTGCGTCGAAACGTCATCGTGGATTGGGCGACCTACGGGTTCCCGATATCAGAAGTGGGGGAGTGGTGGCGTCTCGCAACGGGAGCATTTCTCCACGCAGATATTCGCCATCTCATCTTGAACCTGATCATGTTTTTCCTGTTAGGAAAAAGATTAGAGAGACAAATTGGCTCGGCTCTATTTGGGGCGGTCTGCCTGAACTCGATGCTATGGGGCTCTGCTGGAGCATTGGTTGCGGCGCCCAATACAGCGGTCGTGGGCGCGTCAGGAATCGTCTACGGGATCATGGCGTCGGTGTACGTCGTAGAGCGGTTATCCGGCAGGGACCCGTGGAGTGAAGGTTTGGGGACCCTGATCGTGATCAACGTTGTTCTTTCCTTCGTCGTTCCGGGAATCTCAGTAGGAGGTCACCTAGGTGGTCTTGTAGGGGGCTTGCTCGCTGGCTGGGTTGCGGGAGACCAACGAAGGCGCTCACCTATTCGTGTCTGGATACTGCTCCCGTTACTAGGAATATGCGGATTTATGTTCGGCCTGATAGCAGCAGCAACATGGATAGACCCCCTTTTCTGAAGCTTCTAGGGGCATCAAAGTGTTGCTTCGATCCGCCACATTTGGGTGCACGTAGCAAGAAGAGCTACCAAGTGCCGATAACGGGTTGTGCGTATTTCAGGTTTTCTGGCCAGTTGTTATCCCATGGCAAAGCACCTGAGCGGTCAGGCCACACAAATTGGCGAACACGCCACGGTTGATCGCCATAAATCAGAGGCAGCGTCGGAAAATAGTCACCAAACTCAGAAACTTTGATGTCAAGGAGGGCGCTAACAAGCTTGTTATCGAGTAGCCCGTCGAAAAGCTCTCCTGTAGGTAGCGATCCGCCGGAGCGTAAGTGGTTAACGATCAAGTCGAGTAACCCACGAGCTGCAACCGGAGCGAGACCGAAAATGACCAGCTCGGGATGCCCAAGCAATGCCTCAAGGCCAAAGGTATAGGAGTACGCAGCGCGAAGATGCTCCCGGTCCGAGGGTGCGACCGGCTCTATTCCCCACCCGTGGGTTTCGAGCATCCATTGGAGCTTCTCTTCGTGTTCCATTGGCTCGTAGGCGAGTTCCGTCATGACATCATTCTGCTCCACTTGCTTGGGTAATTGTTACTCCGTCCCGCTGACGGCTATGGCGAGCATCACAGCGCCAATCCCACAACACTCAGCAACGCTGGGGGATTGACTAAGCGCGAGGAACCCTATTACCACTGCAGTCACCGGTAACAGCGCCTGAAGTAGCGCAAACCTTGCTCTAGTAATTTTTTTCATTACTACCTGGTCGATGCCATAGGGAACGACGTTGGATAGCAGGCCGGTAGCGAGGGCGAGACCCAGAAGACCGGGACTAGTAAACGCGTCACCGACTCCCCCGATCCCGAACGGGCTGATGGCCAAAGCCCCGATAAACATGCCTACCCCTAAGCCGTCGACGGCCGGGCCGTCTTGGGCGACGCGGTGACCTAAGACGATGTACCCGGCCCACATCGCCCCTGCCAGCAGCGCAAAAACAACGCCGAGCGACGTGCCTTCGCTTTGAAGTCCCGCCAAGATGAGCACTCCGGAAGCGGCCAGTATCAGTGCGAGTGTCGATCTAATAGTGCGTGCACCAATAGCGGCTACTGCTACAGGACCGAGAAATTCCATAGCCACTGCGTTTCCCAGCGGGAGTCGATCCATGGCTAAATAAATCAACAAGTTCATTGAGGCCAGGACGACACCGAACGCGCCTGCCCACATAATGTCCTGCTTATTCCACGCGCGTCGCCATGATCGACGGAAGCCGATCAATATAAGGCTCGCGGCGAACACTCGTAGCAGCGCCACGCTTGCCGGCGCTATCTGAGAAAATAGGCCTACTGCGGTAGCCGCACCAAGATATTGAGAGATGCCTCCGACTACAAAAAGAGCTTCTGGCGGTGGTTGCCGCGTGCTTGCCATCAGATATCTATCGTTGTGCCGATGCGGAGCCGTTTGGCTGCTGCAAGAACTAAGGAAGACGCCACCGCGTCCTGACAGGCAATCCCGACTGACTTAAAAATCGTGATTTCGTCGTCGCTGGAACGTCCCTGATGATGACCTAAGACCACTTCCCCCAATTCCCTTACATCTTCGGACCGAATTAGCCCCTCCGAACGTGCAGCGATCACTTCTCCCGCTTCAGCCCAACATGCATCAGTGTGGTCGACGAACACCGTGCCTCTCCCGAGCAAAGTAGGGGGTATTTCCACCATGGACGTTTGGAAGGACCCGACCCCCACAATGTGGGTTCCAGGTTTGACGGACTCGTTCGGAAATGTGGGGGACATGGAAGTGGTCGCAGTCCATATGATGTCAGCGTCCGACACCGCTTCGCGAGAACTACCGACGACCAGAATTTCAGGGCACCAATCTTCTTCGCTAAGCCGGTCAGCAAGCCTTTGAGCATTGCCGTATGTTGGGCTAAACAGTCGAATTACCTCAATATCGCGAGCACAACATGCGGCTTCGATACCGGCTCGTGCCTGGGTTCCGCTGCCCAACATCGCTAGTGAATGACTCCCTTTTCGAGCTAAGAGCTCCATCGAAGCCCCACCGCCGGCCGCTGTGCGAATAGCTGTAAGTTCACTTCCATCTATCAAGGCGACTGGGGTGCCAGTCGCCGCATCGAAGACTTGAACCGTGGCTTGGATTGCCGGTAGGCCTAACCGCTCGTTGTTCGGCGAGAACATCACCGATTTCAGAGCGACTTCCGAAGAGTCCCTGATATGTACTGGCATGAAAATCGCAAGATTCGGTGACGCGTCTAACGGAATGACCGTTCGTTGCGGCATTTCAGCATCACCGGAGGTGCATGCGGCGTACGCGCGATGCATGCCCTCAATAGCGGTTTCCATGGAGAGACACACAGTTACGTCTTCTGCGGAAAGAACAAGCATTGGAGAAGTACTTACGCAAACTCGATTAGTCGATCGAAAAGGCCAATTGCTTCGTCCAAGACTGGGACGAGATCTGAGGGCACGGTGCGGCGAGATGGAAGGCCACGATCGAACCCTGTGGAACTATGAACATTCTGATACCAAAACGGAGCCCACACTCCGTCTTCAGGCTTTGGACCTGCAGCCCATGACAGCATCGAAGGATCCGGTTTGATATCCAAGCGATCACAAAGACTGTGCAGGAAACTTTCGGGGTTCCCTAAAAGGGCACTGGAATCGATCACGATCGGCTTTTCGCCATGCTCAACAATACTGTTTAGCAAGTGAACCTGATTTGCCAAGCCTGTGTCTGCGAGTGTCGCATCAGGTAGCTGTATGGCGAGCGATGGCAGCATGTCTCGAGGATCTCGGGTTAAAAGAATGTTCTTGAAACCAACTAGGGAATCTTCGTTTAGTTCGACGAGGTGGTGGGCCATCTGTTTAAAAAAAACGATGTCAGAGTTGTACTCGCCCCACAACACGTCGCGTACGACCACTTCGCCGTTGGGATTCTGGGTGTTAAGAACTTGGTCACGCCCAGGGTGGTTTCTGGCCGTTACCCGTAAATAATGCGCGTAGAGCGGTTCATCTACGACAGTGGTATCAGAGCGTTCGCGGAACGAATACATCAACGCGGTCGAAATGTTTCGTGGCCCTGACCAGCAGTTGATTCGCAAGGTCACGAGTTGATGTCCGCCTCTACCGCCGATTCATACAAATCTCGCAGTCGACGTGTCATTGGACCCTCGCTACCGGCGCCTATGACTCGTCCGTCTACTTCGACGACGGGAGTAAGCCCTCCAAAGGTCCCAGTGACAAATGCCTCAGTTGAGGAATAAACATCAGTCAGAGAGAAGGGTTGTTCTCCTGATCGAATACCGTCGACTTGAGCAACCTCCAATACCACCTGCCTAGTTATGCCATTGAGGTTGTAGTGGCCTGATGACGTCAGTAATTTGCCGTTACTAACGCAGAAGAAGTTAGTTGCGTTGCAGGTAGCGACCGCTCCTGTGGGGTCGAGCATGAGGGCCTCATCTGCTCCAGCTTTGTTTGCTTGAATTAAAGCGATCACTTCGTGCAGTTTCGAATGACAATTCAGTCTTTGGTCGAGAATCTCGGGTCCAGGGCGTCGCACCGTCGCCGTAAACAATGTGATGCCATTTCGCCGGACCTCGGGATTCGCTGTCTTGTGTTCAGCGATGATCACGATGTTTGGTCCTCCAACACAATTCGAAGGGTGCTGTGATGGAGTTGTTTTGTCACCTCTAGTGACCATTAGGCGCACATGGACGCCATCGCTCATCGAGTTACGTTCCACTGTCGCATTCAGGGCAGTTGAGAGTTCGTCGCGCCCAAGGCCGATGTCCAGATCAATAGCTGCGGCTCCAGCGTAGAGCCGATCTAAGTGCCTGTTGAGGAAAGCGAACTTGCCCTTATGCAGTCGTATTCCTTCCCAAATTCCATCGCCAACGAGAAATCCGCTGTCGAATACCGAGATCTTGGCCTCATGGCGCACGAAAAATTCGCCGTTGATCCAAATCTCAATGTGTTGATTGCGATCATCGGCTATCGCGCTGTGAGTGGTGCGCTTCATCGTCGAGAGGCTAGTCACCGAAAAGCCGCACTGAGCACGCCGTGTGGGCAAAGGGGTCGCCATGGCTCGTCGCGGCGCATAGACTCCGGAACGTTCACGGCGTTGTTTACTGACGTCCATTGGATGGACAGTCGTAGAGCGCCACATTGTCACGCCCAGGGAGGGCATTCATGAAGTTTAAGGTTTTGCGACTACTGGGTGTGTTATTTGCATTTGCACTAGTCGCTGCTGCATGCGGCAGTTCCGATGATGACTCAAGTTCATCAGGTTCAGCCGTCAATCAAGAGGACAGCTTGGGCGATGGTTCCCTTGGAACCGTCACCGTAGAAGCTGGCGAAGACATCCAGATTCGTTCACTGAACGCAATTACGGGTGACGTCGCATTCCTCGGTATTCCAAACCAGCGTGGCGTTGAGCAAGCTCTTGCCGACTTCGGCGACATTCATGGCTTTAGCGTCACTATTGGCACAGGTCTCGACGACCTTTGTTCTGCTGACGGTGGTCAGGCTGCGGCTCAAACCATCGTGGCGGACGATGATGTCGTTGGCGTAATCGGAACCTCGTGTTCCGGCGCCGCTACAGCCGCTTCGCCATTGATCAGCGCAGCTGGCATGGTGATGATCAGCCCATCGAACACTTCACCGGCTCTAACGTCTGACTTAGCTGGAACCGCTGGTGACAATTACCACGCCGGGTATTACCGCACCGCTCACAACGACCTTTTCCAAGGCGCTGCTATGGCTAAGTTCGTTTATGAGGAACTGGGCATCAGTTCAGCTGGCGCGATCCACGACGGCGACCCGTACACCCAAGGACTGGCTCAAGCCTTCGCTGACGCTTTTGAAGCTCTAGGTGGCACCGTCACCGGCTTCACTGGTGTGAACAAGGAAGACACCGACATGGTGCCCGTCCTGACCGAGATTGCTGCCGGTTCACCTGGCGCGCTCTTCTTCCCGATCTTCCAGCCCGCAGGCGACTTGGTCGCCGATCAGGCTCCGGGAGTATCAGGCCTTGAGGGCACCGTGTTACTTGGCGCTGATGGTCTGCAGGTCCAAAGCTTCATGGAATTGTCTCAAGCCGACGGCATGTACCTCTCGGGTCCGGATCTTCGCTATGGCAGCAACACCAACCAAAGCACCGGCGTGACAGCGGACAAGTTCCTGGCTGATTACGAGTCAAATAACGGAAACCCGCCAGAGGCTCCATTCTGGGCGCACTCCTACGATGCCACCACGATTCTTTTGGAGGCCATCAAGGCTGCGTCATATTCAGACGGAGACAATCTGGTCATTGATCGAGCTGGTGTCCGCGAATACTTGGACAACCTGACGGGTTATAAAGGCATCATCGGGACCCTGTCTTGTGATGACTTCGGCGACTGTGGTGCTCAGCGCATCACTGTTGTTCAGAACGACTCATCAGACTTCGGGGCTTCGCTTGAGAACGTAGTGTTTGAATACGCTCCCTGATTCCCGCCCCATAATGGGCAAAGTTGATCCGCTTTCTTGAGGGATCAGTTATCCATGAATCGATATCGGCCCCGATTCGGCACTTCGCCGGGTCGGGGCCGAATGTCGGTTACCCACGTTGGCGAACTTGATACGGCGTCTCAGTTCGCTTCTACTTTCTGGAACCTATGTGACAACGACGCACAACGCGAAACTTACATCTCGAGTGCTGTGGGTCGATCGGTTTCTCACGCTCATACGGATCACGTTCATCGTTGTGATATCGGTTGGTCTTTTGGCGTTCATTGCCCAGCAGATCAACCCTCAGAATCCGTTTGCGCAGTGGGCTAACCCAGATGCAACTGGATTAACCGCTCCACAATTCAAAGGGTTACTGGTCACAGGGCTAGCCCAGGGCGCAATGTATGGGCTGATAGCGCTCGGTTACTCGATGGTTTACGGCGTACTGGGGTTCATTAACTTCGCGCACGGGGAAGTCTTCATGGTCGGGGCTATGTCGGGGATGATTACCTCGAACAAGCTGGCTGATGCGGGCCTATGGGAGGACGCGTTTCTTCTGTGTCTTCTCTTCATAGTGGTGACATCAATTCTGTTGTCGACCGCCACGGCGGTGATCATGGAACGTGTCGCCTACCGTCCCTTGCGAGGCGCCCCACGACTCATTCCGCTGATCACCTCTATAGGTGTTTCATTCTTCCTCCAAAACCTGTCAGTAGTTCTTCTCGGCCCGGGGGCGAAGTCCTATCCGACGTTGCCGAGCTGGTTGTCACAAAAAAGATCGCTTGTCGGTTTTCAAATTGAGGGAACAAAACTCCTTGTGTTGCTGACCGCTGCCGTCTCAATGGCGGGTTTGTGGTTTCTTGTGGAACGCACGAGAACCGGCAAGGCAATGCGAGCAGTCGCAGAGGACAAAGAAATCGCTGCCCTTATGGGTATCGATGTAAATCGAACCATCGTCAAAACGTTTGCGGTCGGTGGCGCTATGGCTGGAGTTGCGGGAATTTTGTGGGGGATTCTGTTCCGGAGTGTGATCCACACGACCGGGTTCTTGCCTGGCATCAAAGCGTTTAGCGCGGCAGTGGTTGGTGGGATTGGCAACCTCGGCGGGGCTATGGCGGGCGGTCTTTCTCTTGGTGCAGCGGAGGCAACGGCCCCGCTGGTGTTGCTGGAACCGCTCGGAGTTGATGGAGTTTCACAGCTTCGCGACGCCGTAGCGTTTGCTGTTCTCATCTTTGTCCTATTGGTACGACCGAGCGGGCTCTTTGGTGAGCGGCTGTCGGAAGATGAGCGGGCATGACGGCGACAGCAAACGACGCTTCGACTTTCGAAGCTCCAGGGCTTGACTGGCGTCGACAGATCAGGTTCTCAGCAATTGGGGCGTTGAGTTGCGCGTTTATCGCCCTCGCTGGGATGCCGGTAGGACTTGACCGACGAAGCATCGTTTACCCCGTTTTGAGTTTGGGATACCTATCACTTCTTTGGGTGCCCTTTGTATTAGCCAGCCTTGCCGGTAGCCAGGTCGTATTGGAAGGGATGGGCGAAAGAGAAAGAGATACCAGGGACCTGGCAGCTGGAGCGCTAGTCGGACTTGGCAGTGCGCTCGGTCTGGTCGGACTGATGATCCTGGTGAAGAACTTCAACCTTCGAGATCCTCTAGTGAATTGGAGTCCACAACTTCTCGAGCTGCTCTCCTTCAATCGTTCTACGACGTTGGGCATGTTGCTCTGGGTCGTTCTTGGGACGACACTGGGGCTTTTGGGCGGAGCGATGCATGTGGTGCCAGCGATGGTCCGGGCCAAGGTTTTGACCGTCGTACTTTCTGTGCTCCTCGTTTCCGTTCTTCAGACGTTCCTTACTGACTTACTCGAGGGGTTCAGACTGGAGGTCTTCACCGACTTCATCTATTACAAGCGTGGTGGTCTAGAAATCCTTGGGGCTCTCCTCGTAGCTGTGCTCGCGATCGCAATCCCCCTATTGGTAGGCGGCCGGATCAAGGGACTGCGTGCTCGCGTTCAGAAGATGCCCCCAGATGAGCGCAGTCGAACGAACCTCGTTCTCCTAGGGGTTGGCGCGGCCCTGCTACTGATCCTCCCGTTCTTTCTCGGGAAAATCACTAACGAATTGCTGGCTAATGTTGGCCTCTTTGTCTTGCTGGCTCTGGGTCTCAATATCGTCGTTGGGTTGGCGGGAATCCTTGACCTTGGCTATGTCGCTTTCTTTGCAGTCGGGGGTTACACCACGGCGGTGCTTACTTCTCCCAACTCGCCTGGATTCTCACCTGAGTTGCCATGGCCAGTCGCGTTAATCGCCGTCGTAGTCTTAACCGGATTAGTAGGGCTGTTCATTGGCGCGCCCGTGATCCGAATGCGTGGCGACTATCTAGCGATCGTGACTCTTGGATTCGGCGAGATCATCCGCTTGTTGTTCTTGAGCGACTGGTTATCCGGCTGGTTTGGTGGTGCCCAAGGAATTACCAACATTCCCGGAGTTGACGTTGGAATAGGAACAGTAAAAGGCACCGACCCCAGATCCGTCTTCTTGCTGGTCCTGATTTTCTGTGGGATCGCGATCTACGTCTCATGGCGCCTCGAACATTCGAGACTAGGTCGCGCCTGGATGGCGATCCGAGAAGACGAAGACGTCGCTGAAGCGATGGGAGTGAACACAACAAGCACCAAATTGATGGCTTTCGTTGTTGGAGCGGTACTAGCGAGCTTTTCTGGCGCCATTTTCTCAGCAAAGGTCGGATCGATCTTCCCATCCAGCTTCATCATGCTCGTATCAATCATCATCCTTGTCGTGGTCATCGTTGGCGGTATGGGAAATATTGCCGGGGTCATCGTCGGAGCTGTGGTACTGATCGGAGTATTAGGAGGCCCGAAACAGCCGGGTTTGCTGCAGGAGTTAGGCCAATTCAAACTTCTGATTTACGGTGCCTTACTCGTATGGATGATGCTCAAACGTCCCGAGGGTCTGGTTCCCAACGTGCGACGTAGCCGAGAACTTCACCAAGAAGAGTTCCTCCAAGACGCCTGGCTAAAAGGTGAGATCGACGAAGACGACGAAGAGGATCCATCGTGAACATGCTGCAAATCCTCGATCTAAGTGTCACATTTGGTGGTCTCCACGCCCTGAGAAACTTGGATTTCCATGTCGAAGAAGGCGAAATTGTCAGTGTCATCGGGCCCAATGGAGCGGGCAAGACAACTTTCTTCAACATGATTAGTGGGATGGTCACTCCGACATCAGGGGAGATTCTTTTCGAAGGTGAGTCTCTCCTAAACCTAGATCCCAGCCAGGTAACTGAGCGTGGCATAGCCAGGACGTTTCAGAACGTGCGTCTCTTCGCCAATATGACGATTCTGGAAAATGTCATGGTTGCCCAGCACTGTCGGACCCACCAAAAGGTTTTCGGCGCACTATTACAGACCAAAGCTTTTAAGTCGGAGGAAATCGCGATTCGAGAATATGGCGAAGAAGTGCTCTCCTTTTTCGGTTCGCGACTGATCGGATACCGGCTCAACCAGCCGGCATCGGTTTTGTCATATGCCAACCGGCGTCGACTCGAGATCGCGCGAGCGATGGCAACTCGACCCCGCCTGTTACTTCTTGACGAGCCAGTAGCAGGGATGAATCCCCGAGAATCAGCTGAGCTAACTGCTCTAATTGGCCGTCTCCGAAGCGAATGGGGCTTCACAATCGTCATTATCGAACACGATATGAGCGTTGTCCGCGACGTTTCCGACCGTGTGGTAGTCCTAGATCACGGTGAGACCATCGCTCAAGGTTCGTACGACAGCGTTGCGAATGACCCAAAGGTCATAGAGGCCTACTTGGGGCGACAGGTGCAAGATAAGAATGCCGACGAGGAGGCGTCATCTTGACCGAAAATCAGATGCCACTCCTAGAGCTCCGAGGCATTAACACCCATTACGGCGCGGTCCACATACTCAAAGACGTGGACCTTGCCATTTTCCCGGGAGAACTTGTCTGCCTGCTGGGAGGAAACGCTAGCGGGAAAAGCACGACGCTCAAGACATTGCTTGGCATGGTGACACCGACGACGGGAGAGGTTGTTCTTGATGGTGAGGTAGTCACGCATCGGTCGACCAGCTACCGCGTTGAGCGCGGGGTGACAATGGTTCCGGAAAACCGCCGGCTCTTCAAACGGCTCTCAGTTAAAGAGAACTTAGAGCTCGGGGCTTATCTGCGCACCGACCGCGATGGAATAGCTAATGACCTAGAGCGAGTATTCGAAATGTTCCCGCGCGTGAAGGAACGCCTGAACCAAAAATCCGGCACCCTGTCTGGAGGCGAGCAACAGATGGTTGCAGTGGGACGCGCACTTATGTCCGACCCCCGAGTTCTCCTGATGGATGAACCATCTATGGGTCTAGCTCCTGCTCTGGTTCAAACAAACTTCGAACTAATCCAACAGATCCATGAAGAGGGAGTGGCGATTTTTATAGTTGAACAAAACGCCAACATGGCGCTCTCGATCGCGGATCGAGGATGGGTGTTACAGACCGGAAAAGTGGTTCTCGACGACAGCGCTGAAGCCCTTCTCGCAAATCCGGAATTGCGCGCTAGCTACCTTGGCGAATCCGGGAGCGTCTAACAGGCGTTGGCTCTATGCAGGCCCCGGTCCCGTCTTCGTAGACGTGAGCGAGTTTCCAGCACGAGGTTGACGACTCTTCTAATGGGCCTTAGTTCCCGAGATCGCGAAAAGTGTCAAACTGACCGGTCGCCGATCCTTCAGCGATCTTTTGTAACAGTTCTTCACCGCCGTGCTCCTTGAGGATCATCTTGGGCAGTGCTGAGATCGAGTAGTTCTCCGGCAATGGAGGCACGGATCGGACCTTTCTGGCCATAGCAGCATCAACGTGTGGAGCCAATCTCTTCGCCTTCTGTGCGCGAGCCTCGGAGTCCCGTTCTTTGAACTCAGGCAGAATTTCTGTTCCGAAAATCTCGATGCTTTCCATGATGTGATCGTGACGGTTGTTTCCAGCCTGCAGGACAAAAATGACTTGATCGACGCCGGCTTGCTCGTAACGTTCAAGAAAAGACCGCAGTTGATCAGGAGTTCCGATCGCCCCACGGAGCCCTTCAGTTTTTCCCGCTGCGATTTTTGCCCCAAGTATCCCCTTTGCCTCCGCGACCACCGCCTCGGGGGAGTACCCAGCTCCAGCTCGTTTTTCGATGAACTCGCGCCAGACATTGGTGGTTCCAGGGAAATGATCCCCGAAGACGTAAAAGTGAGCGAGTGAGTACCCGAAGAAGTTTGCCCCTTCTAGCCCTCGACGAAGCGCCTCTGTTTCGTCGTGATGGGTCATCATCGTCGAGACACAAGCCAACTGGGGATTGACCGCCTCGCCTACAGGGACGCAACAGTCAACAAAGGTTTTCTCGTAGTCCTCGACCCAGAGTTGAGCTTCCTCGGGATCGACAAAAGCGAACGATAAGGCGCCCATACCCTTTTCAGCAGCCATCAAGATGGTCTCACGACGGCTGCAGGCTACCCACAAGGGGGGATGGGGAAGTTGGACTGGCTTGGGAACTACGTTGCGCGGAGGCATCGTCACATAGGTTCCTTCGACTCCGCTAAAAGGTGTTTCTGTCATGCACCTGATAGCAACTTCCAAGCCTTCGAGCCACTCATCACGCTTGGTTTCTGGATCGACTCCGAACCCTCCCAATTCTGCAAGGGACCCCGATTCACCTGAACCGAACTCAACTCTCCCCCCCGAAACCAAATCCAACATTGCGAGGCGTTCAGCAATGCGGGCTGGATGGTTGTACTTAGGAGCAGTCAATACAACGCCGTGACCCAGGCGCATGTTCTTGGTTCGCTGACTTACGGCAGAGAGAAATACCTCAGGAGCAGATGAGTGGCTGTATTCCTCTAAGAAATGGTGCTCAACTTCCCAGACGTACTCGATTCCGAGTTTGTCTGCGAGCTCGCATTGGTCAAGCGCGTCTGAGATTAGGCGTTGCTCCGCTTCGCTGTCCCACGGTCGAGGAATTTGATGCTCGAAGAAAATGCCGAATTGCATGAATAGATCACTTTCCACTCATCTATGGAGGCTAATTCTGAAGGGGAAGGACGACGTTAGCTACACCCTCGAGCTCAGCAAACCAGTCATCTGGCTCACCCACCAAAATTGGGACGAACTTTGAAGCACCGACCTCAATGAAGCGTTCGAGCTGTGTTCTCAAACCATCGTGGCCGATGGGAATAATTTCTTCGGCGGGGACACCCGGCGCACGGCGCTCAAGAATCGTTCTATAACTAGCCGGTAACTCGCCATGGCTATAGGGAACAAGGACACCGAAATGTTCGGGATCCATGAATCTTTCATGCTCATCTGCCGCATCGTTTACGATTCTCCACCCTTGCGCTGCCATCTCGGGTGTGCAGAACGAAGGGAGCCAACCATCACCGAATCTCCCGCATCGACGTAATTCAACGTCGGCGGCTCCTCCCAGCCAAATATCCATTGGTTTTTGCATCGGCTTGGGCAGGAGATCCACATCCTCGTATGCGTAGAAATCACCTTGGTGCGTTACTGGGCCCTCCTCCCACATTCGCTTCAGCAAAGGGAGAGCCTCATTGAACATTTTGGCGCGTTGTTTGCGTTCAACCCCAAAAGCAGCCTGCTCGTGAACATCCGCGACTCCGAGTCCGAACGCCGGCAGGAGACGACCGTTGGAGAGTCTGTCGAGACTGGCGAGCTCTTTTGCTAGAACGGCCAGGTTTCTGCCGGGTAGAACCATGACAGAAAACCCGAACTTGATCCTCGTTGTTCTGCCAGCGGCGTACGCCACCCCAACGATTGGGTCGGGGCATTCGCCACCTAGACGCTCGCTGAGCCACAGTGAATCGAACCCCAGTTGCTCAAGGGAATCGACGAAAGGTTCAAAAGTCGAATGATCGTTGGTGAAACTACGGGTTCCTAGACCAAAGCCAACGCGAATCTTCATGCCAAGACCCTAGAACAGCTAACTCCACCACGCCGTGTGAGAAGTCACATGTTTGCCTAGTGTCTCTAGGTGTATGAGCGAAACTCCCAATATCGAGGCCCTATATAGGCTTGACGGCAAAGTTTGTGTTGTAACTGGCGCTTCCAGCGGCTTCGGCGATCGATTCGCCCGAGTGTTGGCGGCAGCTGGAGGGAAAGTCGTTGTTGCTGCACGCCGCCACGACCGACTCAAAAAGCTGGTGTCGGAACTCCCTGAAGCTCTAGCAATCCAGTGCGATGTGAGCGACGACGATCAGTGCCGACAACTGATTTCTCAAACCGTTTCTCATTACGGTCAAGTCGATGTGTTGATAAATAACGCTGGCATTACTGATGCTGTGCACGCTGCAGAAGAAGCGAAGATTGAAACCTTTCGAAATGTCGTCAATGTGAACCTCAACGCGTGTTTCCTTCTATCGGCGCTGGCCGCGCAAGACATGTTGACCCGTGGAGAAGGAAGCATCATTAACGTCGCGTCGGTTCATGGCCTAGTGGCGTCGGCCCCTAACCTTCAACCGGCCTATGCGGCGAGCAAAGCGGGTCTGGTGAATTTGACCAGAGAACTCGCAGTCCAGTGGGCTAAGCGAGGTGTGCGCGTGAACGCGCTGTGTCCCGGATACTTCGACACGGAGTTGACCCATGCCATGTTCGAAGATGAACGATCGACGAAATGGATTGCCCGTAATGCATCTATGGGCCGCGGCGGCTCCGTAGAAGAACTGGACGGTGCTCTCTTATTTCTGGCTAGCGATGCCAGCAGTTACGTCACCGGAATCCCGCTTCCAGTCGATGGCGGCTGGTTAGCGCGATAAGGGTTCTCGCCCAACAAGCCAGATACCCGTACCCTCGGTTGTTGCGATGATGCCTCGACGAATCCTTTTCTTCGTAGCCGTACCGGCCTGTATCGCTGTTCTACTCGCGAGCGCGTGGTTACTGCTGGATCCACAGCCTCAACCAAGCATCTTCCGATGGTTTGCAACTGTGATATCAGTCGGGGTTGCTCTGTTGCTGCTATGTAGTTCTATCGCTGTCTTATCGACGGGTGGACAACAAGAAGCAGAACTTGCACATGCCGCCCGACACGATCCGGTGACTGGACTAGGCAACCGTCTGCAAGCTGTTTCTCGGCTAGAAGAAACTCTGAAACGGTCGCTCCAAACCGGACGAGCCGTCGGTGTCGTCTTTTGCGATCTTGACGACTTCAAAGTCGTGAACGACGTGTACGGGCATACGGTCGGTGATCGTTTGCTAGCTGCAATTGGAGCACGCTTCGCTGACTCGGTGAGACCGACAGACACTGTTGCCCGATATGGCGGCGACGAGTTCGTTGTCGTCTGCCCTGAATTAAGAGATGCAACCGATGTGGGGCTCGTTGCCGATCGGCTGGGAATAGCGATGGAGCGCCCATTCGTTATTGGTGGCCATTCTCTAACCGCAAGGGCCAGTATCGGCTTCACCGTCGGCTACGGAACCCGTAACAATGCTGAAGAACTTTTGACCCGCGCTGACGCAGAAATGTACCGAGTAAAAATGCAGCTTTAGGTAAGAGCGGGTGTTCCCTCAAAGGCGCCAGGATCTTCCGGAGCCGGAAGAAGTGGTCTGCAACGCCACGCCATGGCCTCCTCAACTCCTACCAATACGCCTCGCCAATCTGCCGGGTTCCATCCCTCTGCGAAACCAGCCAAAGAGCCATCTTGAGCAATGTGGGCAAGTGCGGGAAGACGCTCAAGCCCGAGAGAACTCACTAGTTCTCGATCCTCGTCGATCAAGACCAGCCGTTCTTTTGAATACTTTCCCAAGTACTCGCGAGCCCCATCCCCATCACTCGTTACGACAAAAGCACAGCGCACATCGGCTCCCTTGTAATGCGCGAAAATCCGGTCAGCGGTCGGAATGATCCACCCGCTTTCATGGGTATAGGGATCCAGCACAACGGTGAGAAGATTGAAGTATGTCAACCATTGAGACAAGGTCTGTTCAGCACCATCCATGGTTGCAACTGTCAGATGATTCGAAGGGTCAGTCGCCACGAGAGCCAAGTTAGCGCGCTGGATGGTCAGTACCCACTTGGATCCAAATTCAATTGAGTTCACCCTGTAGCTGAGACATGTGGCAATCTGCTCTCGTGCATCCCATCGAACGGCTTCGATATGTAGCTCGCGCTGGTGGCGTTGACCAACTCGATTTAGCCCGCGAAGCAGCTGATGCGTTGGCCTCACTTTGGGGTGAACCCGCTGAGCTGGTCAATGCGTGCCGACGGATATTGCATCACCACCCTCTGGCTGGCTCCCTCTGGGCGATGGCTAGCAAGGTGTTGATTGCAACAGATGCCCAAAGGGCAGCCGTGGACTTTGTACAAGAACTCAACGTTGACCCAACGCCGAGCCGCGTCGCTTCTGCCCTTCCGAATGGGGCGACGATAGCCGTCATCGGCTGGCCTGACTTAGCCATGGAAAGCATCCACCTTCGCCGTGACGTCAGCGTGCGGGTAATAGATGCTTATGGTGAAGGAGCAGGACTTGCCCGGGCACTTATGCGACGTGAAGTCGAAGTAACCGAAGTTCCGTTAACTGGACTAGGACAAGCCTGTGCCACGGCTGACGTTGTCATCATTGAAGCCGCCGCAGCGGGTCCCGAAGCCCTGATAGCCCCTTCGGGTTCCTATGCGGCTGCGATTTGTGGACTACACGCAGGCAAACAGACATGGGTTGTCGTAGGAGCCGGTCGAGCCCTCCCGCAACGCTTCTTCGAAGTAATAGAAGACCAGCTAGCGAAACAAAATCCTCTAGAAGCCGATGAAGAAGTTGTTCCTATGACAGTGATCACTCACGTCGTTGGACCCAAAGGAATGACTTTATCCAACGTCGCTATGAGAGAGGACTGTGGTGTTGCAGCCGAACTTCTTCGCCCGGGTCTCTAACGTTGCGAAGCGCAGGCCTGAAAGGCCAGTTAACGCGCGTCGGCTAACAATCGGCGCGCAATCAGCTTTAGACACAAGGTTTCGTCCGCACCTTCAAAGATGGACAACACACGTGCATCGACAAAAAGACGACTGACTGTGTACTCCTCGGCAAAGCCGAAACCGCCGTGGATTTGAAGGGCCTCGCGCGTAACCCATTCAGCGGCTTTGCAGACGTAAGCTTTTACCATTGAAGCTTCCAGCCGTCCTTCGCCCTTTGCCATCATTTGAGCCACCGAGTAGCTGTACTGGCGCGAGCCCTGAATGATTGCAGCCATCCGCCCCAGTTTTGCCTGAGTGAGTTGGTATTCGATGACTGGTCGGCCAAAAACTGACCTGTCTTGCGCATAGGCGCGAGCTTCTTCGTACGCCGCTTGCATAACGCCTACTGCTCGAGCGGCAGTTTGGAGTCGGCCGTTCTCGAAACCAGCCATCTGCATGTAAAAGCCTTTGCCCAGTCCCTCCTCGCCGCCGATCAAATTTTGTTCCGGAACGAACCAATTGTCGAACGCTATTTCAAAGCTGTGCATGCCCCGATAGCCCAAAGTTGGGATCGCTCGCCCCTCCATTGAGCCACCATTGTTCTGGGAGAATTCGAAACTGTGTCCTTCTGCCTCGGGCTTGGGCACAATAAACAAACTGAGGCCGCGATGAGTTTTGCTGCGGTCAGGATCGGTGCGGGCCAGCAACATCAACACGTTTGCTCTTCCAGCAAATGTGCACCACGTCTTGACTCCGTTTATGACCCAACCGGCGTCGACGGAAGTTGCCGTGACCTTTAAATTTGCGACGTCAGACCCGTAGTCGGGTTCAGTGACAGCGACAGCGACCATTGTCTCGCCGGTCGCGATTTTAGGAAACCACTCGCGCTTTTGTTCTTCCGTTCCGCCTCGCTCGAGTGCTCTAGTCAAGATCTCTGGTCTCGTGATGAGAGAACCTCCAGCACCCAACGACGCCCGAGAAAGCTCTTCAGTCGCGATTACCATTCCCATGTAGTCACTCTCGCTCCCAGTAGCGAAACCGCCGTATTCTTCGGGGACTGACAAGCCGAAGCATCCAAGCTCAGCTAAACCACTGATGATGTCTTCGGGGATGTCAGTGTCCTGGCGATGAATGTGCTCCGCTTGAGGCGCAATCTTGTCGTTGGCAAAACGGCGGAAGGTATCGGCCACCATTTCGAAGTCTTCGTCAAGGTGCCGAGGTGCTTCCACCAGCGCTAGTTGAGCCACGAATTGCGGATCTCGGAAAAGGCGAATGAATTCCCGAGCGGGATCCAGTTCCCCGTTTTCCACCCCCCAAGCGGTTTCGCGGCCAAAGAGCTTGGAGTGGAGGTCCGCCAACACATCAGCAATGAACGCGCAAGCTAGTTTCCCCTCATTCTCTCCCTTGGCCCCGTAATCGAGTAATGAGCGACTGATTTCAATTGCAGACGCGGCATGTGCGAGGTCATAAAGAAGGCTTTGGTGCTCGTCTGCGTCAGGTAGAGCAGCTGCGTGACTGACAGCGCGATCAATTATCGATACACCAATTGCTAACGCATCAGCAGCGGCTTGGAGATCCGGTGCAGTCATAATTCTTCACCACTTCGTCAAGTCGGGACAATGACACAGGCTATGGGCAGAGGACTCGAAGGCACAAAGTTTCTATCGAGCATGGTGAACTCTAGAGGGAAGTATCGCTCCCAGATGTTGATGATTCTTTTCGATGCATCGCTATTCATACCCCCTACCCCAAACTGAGGGATCTTTGAATACCTATTCTTGGCGCAACATCACGATTTGTAAGCAAGAGGCAGAGGCGAACGTAAACTTTTCTTATGGCATCGACACCTGAAATCGTTGAGTTTCAAGGCGCTCTAGAAGGGGAGGACTTCACCAGCGCCCTACTTCGCTGGGCCGCCAAATCTCGACGCGATCTACCGTGGCGTTCAACACGAGACCCTTGGGCTGTGTTGGTCTCCGAGGTGATGCTCCAACAGACACAGGTCAGTAGAGTCGAAGTCAAATATTCAGATTTTTTGGATTACTGGCCAACCCCCGAGGATCTTGCTCGTGTCGAGCTTTCCGAGGTACTGAGGTTTTGGAGAGGGCTCGGATACCCGCGCCGAGCCCGGAACCTTCATCAGGCGGCGCAACAGATAACGAAACTACATCAAGGCAGAGTCCCACAAGAGTTAGGTCAACTTCTGCAATTGCCGGGGGTAGGCCCATATACGGCGAGAGCGGTGATGGTTTTTGCCTTTGAAACAGAGCTGGGTGTGGTGGACACCAACGTGGGTCGATTACTCGCGCGTTGGTGCGGTAGTTCTCTGCGTCCAAAAGCTGCTCAGGAGTTAGCCGACAAGATCGTGGCACCTGGCCAGTCGTGGGACTGGAATCAGGGACTGTTCGACTTGGCAGCGACCGTCTGCACTAAACGAAACCCTCAATGTCGCAGCTGCCCCGTGAAGCCATGGTGTGCGTGGCAGGGAGCGGGTAAAGATCCTGCTGAAGGAAGCGCGGGAGTCAGTAAAAGACAACAACCATTCCCCGGAAGCAATCGTCAAGCGAGGGGACGGCTGTTGTCAGCGTTGGCCCAAGGTTCAATGAAAACGTCCGACGCGGCTGCAGTAATGGGGCTTCTTGACGAACCATGCCGCGTAGCTCAACTGGTCAATGATCTCCGAGATGAAGGTCTCGTCGCTTCTCAAGGCGAAGTGTTACTGCTTGGTGATTTGGTCAAGTAGCTCGTCGATTGCTTTGTCGGCAATCGTCACCATTTCATCGTCAGTACGATCTTGAATCGGGTGTTCGACCCAAACAGCGGCCGGATCAAACCCCAGAGCCTTTCCTTGCACCTCAGCACCATCAATGAACTGGGTGGTAGCTACAAAAACCCCTGGAAGCCCACGTCGTTCCAGGTCAGCGATGTCATGCACACTGCATGACGTGCAACTGCCTCAATCGGCTAGGGCCTCGATCACAACGTCGCACTTAGTGGCGATTTCGTGACGTAAATCAACAGGAGCTGGCTTTGTGAAAGTTGGCTTACGAAACCGCTCCACACGAAGTCCGCGCTCCACAAGGCGTTCTTCGATCCGATCGAGAAAGCGGTCGCCTCTCGGCTTACTGATGTCAAGCAAACCGACGGTTAAGCCATCAAGGCTGGCCGGGCGATCAACTCGCGGAATCTTTGCAGGTTCAGTCTCGTTCGTTGGATCTAGCACCTTGGTCATAGGTTCTCCCTTGCTACGGAATGATTTCGACGCAAACTGGGTTCGACCCCATCTCGCCGTTCACCCATCCCCCAATAATTGCCGAAAATAGTCCAGCTCCGCCACCACAATGCACTATGTGTAACCCATTAGGGCGGAATTTTGGAAGATCGAGGTCTGCCATCGCTTCAGGTAGGCCTTCTGGAATCCCTCCTGCCCCTCGAATTAACTCCTTCCCAGGCCTGACGGTCAGTGCAACAATCCGATCAACTAACTTCTCTCGCGACCAACCCGCATCGCCAAAGATTCGGGAGTGGTCGGGTGCCACCGCCAAGATTGCGTCGAAACCCAGAATAAGTTTTGGGTGCTGAATCGAGATCAGATTTGCGGCATAGGTGCGGGCAAGAGACTCAGGGTCTCGTGATAACTGATCGACGACATTTCTCGGGGCTTCCCCTGGGAAAGCTAAAACCGTGTTCGTTCCGCTCGAGAACCCATACATCGTTGAAATCGGTGTCCAGGGCGAATCCGCTTCTCGTTCAGCAAAACAGAATCCGACTTTGGCGGGAGACCCAAGCGCTGCTCGATCAACTTCCCCTGGCCGCCCGCCCCCGACGTTTCGTATAACTAGTTGAAGGGCACGTCCAATGGTGCTGTTAGCCCGGTTCCCCTGACCGAACGCGTTGTTCTCGGAGTTCATACCAATTTTTGTGGCAATTGGTCCATTGACGACGAGCACCGGAGCATGAGGCATGGTCGTTGCCAACAAGCCATGCATGTTGAACCCATCAGTACAAACCGCCTCCAGAGCCGCGAGCACCACGGGAAGATATTCGGGCCGACATCCAGCCATCACCGCGTTAATGGCGACTTTTTCAACAGTGCACGGCACTAAGTCAGGCGGGACAGTCGCAACAATGTCCTCAGGTGAACGAGTCGTGCCTTCAAGCATCGCGAGTACCCGGGCCTCGGTGGGCGGAACTACAGGTAGCCCGTCAGTCCAGCCTCTTTCGAACAAAGCTTCGTGAGTGTCTTCCAGAGACGCGAATTCGACGCGTCTTCCCAGGAGTTTGGATCCGCCGAATCTGACAGCGAGCTCAGCGTTTAATGATGGATCGACGGACAATGAGCCACAGCCCGGCCGCTGGTCCGGTAAGTGAATCCCAAGTTCTGACACTCCGGACAGTCGTTCCCACTGAGGACGGGACCAACCCACAGTCCGATCTATTTCTTGGCCATTTCGGACGAGTAGAAGTGTTGGAACGGTCTCAATGTCATGATGCCAAGAGATGGCTAAATCCGCGTCCAAAATTCGGTTGCTGATTTCTGCGGGAAAATTCGGATCGTCCTGAGTGAAGACTGTCAGATCAGACTTCTCCGCTAACTCGCCGAGAACCGGAGCGATCAGCTCACACGTAGGGCAATCTTGCTTTACGACCGCCACGAGACCATCAGGTAAATCAGGTATCTCGGTTTGACTCATAGCGCCGACGATAATCGCATCTGATGAGGAGTTCGAAACAGTGGGGTTACTTCCGGCGCTACGCTCCGGCGGAGTCTTCGAACAGGGAGCCACAGTGAGCACGATCGATTCTGGAGTCTTTCGAAATGTGTTGGGGCATTTTGCTACGGGGGTCACTGCGGTGACCGCAGTCAATGATGGGCAGCCAATCGGCATGGCCATTGGCTCTTTTACGTCCGTGTCCCTTGACCCTCCTTTGGTGGCTTTTTTGCCCGGGAAAGAGTCCGGATCCTGGGAAGAAATCCGAGCGTCGGGTTCATTTTGCGTCAACGTTATGGGTCAAGATCAAATGGAGGTTTGTGGAGTAATGGCAAGCCGTTCAGATGACAAATTTGCTGACGTAGAGTGGTCCCCGGGCCCATCAGGATCACCAATTATCGCGGGTTCAATTGCCTATATTGATTGTGAGATCGAGGCGATACACGATGGTGGCGACCACCACATTGTCGTGGGTCGGGTCATAGAACTTGAAGTATTGGAAAGTAAAGAACCGCTACTTTTCTTTCAGGGCAACTACGGCACTTTCGGCTGAGTTAAGGCAGTGTCGGTAGTGGCGCGAATAGTGCTCGGCGCAGCTTTCTTACTCTCTGGTGCTTTGAAACTGCGTGACCAATCTTGGCCTACTGCGGCGATGACGTTGGGGGCGCCGCGCCAAATAGTTCCGTTAATCGCTCCGGCGGAGATTGCTTTGGGAGCTTTACTCGTCGCTGGCGTAGCTGCTCCGATTCCATCTTTACTGGCTGAGCTAGTACTAGCAGGATTCACCGTCGCGATATTGCGTGCCATGCGCCGCCCACTCAGCGAGCGACCAGTGTGTGCATGTTTTGGCCGATGGTCAGCTCGCCCAGTAGGCAGCAGTTCGGTCGTTCGTAACTTGATCCTTCTCGCATTGGCCGCCCTGTCAAACGGTTTCTGAATGCTCCGCCAAATTCAACGTGTCTAGAGCGAACGACAAGATGAAGGCTTCGTCTCGCCACGCGTCATAGCGACCAGAAGGTCCGCCATGACCCGAGCCGAGTTCGGTTCGAAGCAAAATTGGTAGTTCGGATGTACTGACGGAACGAAGTTTGGCGACCCACTTGGCTGGTTCCCAGTACGGAACTCTTGGGTCGTTCAGCCCGGCGGTAACCAGTAGCGCTGGATGATCTGCGGCAGTTACGTTCTCGTAGGGTCCGTAAGCAGACATCAACTCGAAGGTCAGTAGATCGTTTGGGTCTCCCCATTCGTCGTACTCGGTGATCGTGAGTGGAATCGTTGGATCAAGCATCGTGTTCACATTGTCGACAAAGGGAACTTCTGCGACGACGCCAGCAAAAGCATCAGGTCGCTGATTGACCATCGCCCCCATCAAAAGACCCCCGGCGCTAGCTCCGCGAGCAACAACACGGTCCGCATCTGACCAACCTTCGCTAACAAGATGGTCCCGACAATTCCCAAAGTCGGTAAAAGTGTTTTGCTTATGTTCTAGACGGCCCTGCTCGTACCAGGTTCGGCCAAGTTCTCCGCCGCCGCGAACGTGAGCGATGGCGAAAACAACCCCTCGATCCAAAAGCGAAAGGCGCGCCGATGAAAATGATGCTGGTATTCCCACCTCGTACGCTCCATATCCGTAGAGCAACGTTGGAGCTGGCCACGTGACGGCATCGGGTCGCCAAACAATACTCACGGGAACTTGAACTCCGTCAGCCGAGGTGGACCACGTTCGCTGGCTTTTGTATGCCGCTAGGTCCGTGTCGCCCAGAACTGCTTGTTGTTTAAGTAGCCGACGCTTCTGAGTATCGACATCAATTTCGAACGTCGACGGCGGAGTCACCATTGATGTGTACCCATAACGGAATATGCGCGTCTCGTACTCAGCATTGGCCCCAGGTCCCGCCTCGAAGACGGGTTCATCCATCTCCACCTCAAATTCCCTGTTGGTCGCGTGGTCCAACACGCGAAGTACAGGAATCGCGTGGCGACGCTCGGTAACCACCGTGAAAGTTTCAAACGCGTCGACGTCCTCGATCCGTACTCCTTCACGATGCGAAATGAGTTCCCGCCAGTTGCTGGATCCAGGAGCGTCAACTGGAGTTTCTACCAGCCGAAAATCGACTGCATCGTCGTTCGTCAGAATCAATAGACGATCGCCCTGATGGCACACCCGGTATTCGTGACCCTCGCGTCGAGGCTCGACCAGTGATGGCTCATTGTTGGGTGTGTCGGCATCCAGTAGCCAGTATTCAGAAGAGGTCTTGGACTCACTGCCAATCACCACAAACCTTTCACTCCGGGTACCTCCGACTCCAGCCCAAAATCGTTCGTCCGGTTCGGTGAACACCGTGACATCTTTGGAGGGTAAATCGCCGACTACATGGCGAATGATCCTGTTTGGTCGCCGAGCAGCATCAGTGAGAACCATGAAGAGTGTTCGGCAATCATTGGCCCAAACCAAACCATATGACAGTTCCCCGATACCACTATCGATGACTTCTCGGGTATGAAGGTCGATGACCGTGAGGTCGTACTCCTCATCACCTTCGGTATCAGTGGTGTAGGCAAGGAATCGATGGTCTGGACTCACCGTAAGATCACCTACAGCGAAATAATCAGCGCCCTTCGCAGCTTCATTTTCGTCCAACAAAACCTCTTCGCTCTCAGGGTGCCCAAGACGTTGACGAACATGAAGGGGGTACTGAAGACCTTCTCCCGTTCTAACTCTGTATTCCCAAGCGCCCTTTGGTATCGGCACGGATTGATCCGATTCCTTCACCCTTGACCTGATTTCGTGGAAAAGAATGTTGCGCAGACCCTCAAGATGAGCTGTGGATTGATCCGTCCAACTGTTTTCAACGCGTAAGTAGTCAAGAACGTCTGAATCATCGCGATCACGCAACCAAAACCAGGGATCTTCTTTGGTTTTCCCGTGGGTCAGGCGCGTGTGGGCCCGACGAGAAGCTATTGGGGCTGTGTTCTGAGACGAAGCCATCGGCTGGACGTTAGCGGCCTAGAACCATCAGAACTAACGTAGATAGCGTTTCTGCCCTGTAGTTTGCTGGTTGCTGTCCCACGTGATCGACTGAGGATCAACATGCCGATCTATGCGCTAGGTGAACATCAACCTGAAATCCACCCCGATGCGTGGGTGATGCCCGAAGCAGTGCTGATCGGACGTGTCCGAGTCGGCGCTCGCGCCACCATTTGGTCGGGCGCGGTACTTCGCGGCGACGACAACGCCATCGTCATTGGTGAAGAAAGTTCGGTCCAGGACAATGCTGTGTTGCACGTCACAGACGAGTTCTCGACCGTGGTTGGGCGTCGCTGCACCATCGGACACTTAGCTCATTTAGAAGGATGCACGATAGAGGATGAGGCGTTGGTGGGAAGCGGAGCGATTGTTCTTCATGAAGCAGTTATCGGTGCTCGGGCGCTAGTCGGGGCTGGCGCAGTAGTCCCAGGAGGTATGCACGTACCTCCGGGTTCGATGGCCCTAGGAACTCCAGCGAAAATACGAGAAGGTGTTGACACTAATCCGTTGATCTTGCCGGGCATTGAAAAATACATCCAGCGCGGGGGCACCTTTCGAGAGCACTTGCGTCTTATCGAATGAGAAGCAGCGTCCGATGCCCTAGGGTCAGCGCATGGCGAATGCGTCGGTTGATTTAGGGAGAGTTGGTCTTTGGACAGGCGTGCTTGACAGCATGCCGTCGTCAGCGGCAAATGAATTGTGCGCTGAGGCTGCTGAACTTGGCTTTCAAACGATCTGGATCCCCGAAGCTGTTGGCCGTGACCCCTTCGTCATGGCAATGCGGGTGCTCGAAAACACGACAAACGTGAAGATTGCTACGGGTATCGCAAACATTTATGCGCGCGACGCCATGACCATGGCGAATGCTCAGCGAAGTATTGAAGAAGCACACCCGGGAAGATTCTTACTTGGGCTGGGGGTCAGTCACCTTCATTTAGTTGAGTGGGTCCGAAAGCACGACTATTCCAAACCGCTTACCTACATGCGCGAGTACCTCTCGCTAATGCAGAAAGCCCGCTTTATGGCGGTGGGCCCCAATGAGCTTCCCGAGATAGTGCTCGCTGCCCTAGGCCCCAAGATGCTCGAACTGGCGGCATCTGAGACCGCTGGTGCGCACCCATATTTCGTTCCTCCCGAGCACACGGAGTTTGCTCGAGAGATTATGGGTCCAGATGCTCTGCTATACCCAGAGCAAATGGTTGTCATTGAAGAAGACCCTGACAGGGCTCGATCGATAGCGCGTCAACACATGAAGACTTACACGGCGCTTCCCAACTACGCGAACAATCTCATACGTCTTGGTTACGAGGCTGGGGATATCGAAAATCTCTCCGATAATGTCGTGGATGCAGTGGTCGTCTGGGGAACGATGGACTCGATCCGCGCTCGGGTTCAGGCACACTTCGACGCGGGAGCCGATCACGTGTGCGTGCAAGTTCTTACCGAAGAACCCAACCAGGTCCCTGACGGATGGCGAACTCTTGCCCCGGTGCTGATCGGCTGAAACGTTGGCTTCTGTTCGCACCGAAATTACCGAACTCGCGACGGGCCTAGGAATGCTCGGATATGACAGCCCGACCGAAGCTGTAAACCGGCTTCCCGAACAATTCGTTGACGTGACCCAAAGCGTCTGGGAACAGTTCACCAAAGCCGTCGACGAGTCACTTCATCGCGTCGATTTCGCTGGCGCGTACCGAAACGGCCAAGTTTTCCTGCAAGCCCGCGACGGATTGAGGGGCCGTCCTCCGCTGCTAATCGAGTGGAAGGGTAGTCATCGAAGTCCTGGTCACGACCAGCTGCCGATCGATCTGCGGGTCGACCACGTGTATCTGATCTCCTGTAAATATTCGTCCAAAATTTTACTGAACGCTGCCCCGTCGAACCTTTTCGCCGCAAGCCGGGATGTGGGGGACTGGTATGACCACGCCGCTCCCGAACAACACCAAGCGCTGTACGCAGCGGTCCGGGCTGAGATAGACACGAACTCTGATTTGCCGCCCTTTGTAGGTGATTTAGCAAAACATCACCGCACCAAACTCAAAACTGTTCTGGCCAAAAACGAGTGGAGCGCTAAGTGCGCTGCGGCCTATCGCGAGTTAGCTGCCGAAGTCGGCCGCGTTACCGCTAACCAGTGGCGCAAATCAGTGGCTACGAAACGTCAGAGAGAAGCCCTTCTTTGGCGGTTGTTACGCATCGGGCCGGCCCCCTATTACGTACTGGGATCGGCGAAAGATCGATCGCTCAGGCTTTTAGTAACGACGCCTTGGGATTGGCGTCGTCGTTTCGAATTCCGTGACCTAGAAATGTGGGGCGAAGAAGCCGGCCAACCAAAGGTCGGGTGGCGCGCCACCGTTCGCGATCACGAAGCTGCAGCAGAGACCAACGTCGATGGGCACGTTGAAGTTCGGTGGAGCCATGGGCGGTTCGCACAAGCCCCAGAGGCGAAGGTTTATCTAGATACACCCCACAATCAGGTACCGGGTTATCTCCATCTCGACGACGCTGATTCCTGGTCGGGCGCAAATAGTGGGTCTGGAATCCAATTACCACTATCCTGATAGTGTTAAGTCCTTCACACGGGAGTCTTCGTGACTAACACTGAACCAAATGTCGCAATCGATCTAGGCAAATACGAACTGGGTTGGAGTGACGAAGAGGATTATGTATTCAAGCCTAAAAGGGGCTTGAACGAAGACATCATCCGAGAGATGTCGTTTATGAAGAAGGAACCTGAGTGGATGCTCGACTTCCGCCTACGGTCCTACAAAATTTTTCAGAGCAAACCAATGCCCAACTGGGGTGGCGATACCTCCGGAATTGATTTCGACAACATCTACTACTACATCAAACCCACCGAAGGACAGGTCGACGCTTGGGAAGAACTGCCGGATTCGGTTAAGGAGACCTACGAAAAACTCGGCATACCCGAAGCGGAACGTAAATACCTAGCTGGTGTGACTGCCCAATACGAGTCAGAGGTGGTGTACCACCGAAATCGCGAAGACTTAGAAGCCCAAGGTGTCATCTTCTCTGACATGGACTCAGCAGTGCGCGAACAGCCCGAGTTCATCCAGAAATATTTTGGGACCCTCATCCCCCCTGGGGACAACAAATTCTCCGCTCTTAACTCAGCTGTTTGGTCTGGTGGCTCGTTCATCTACGTCCCACCGGGCGTGGAAGTTGAGATGCCTCTGCAAGCGTATTTTCGCATCAACGCGGAGAATATGGGGCAGTTCGAACGTACCTTGATCATCGCTGATGAGGGCGCAACGGTTCATTACATCGAAGGATGTTCGGCGCCGGTCTACACCACTGACTCGCTGCATTCAGCAGTAGTTGAACTTGTTGCGCTTCCCGGCGCACGCATCACATACACCACGATTCAAAACTGGTCGAACAATGTGTTCAACCTTGTTACCAAGCGCGCCGCCGCCTATGAGGAAGCGCACGTCGAATGGATCGATGGCAACATCGGATCACGCCTGACTATGAAATATCCAGCCGTGTATCTCATGGGACCAAAAGCATCTGGCGAAGTGCTGTCCGTCGCGTACGCAGGCGAAGGCCAACATCAAGATGCCGGAGCGAAAATGGTTCACGCGGCTCCCGAGACCACTTCGAAAATTGTGTCGAAATCGATTTCCAAGGATGGAGGTAGAACGACCTACCGTGGTTTGGTGCGAGTCGAAGAAGGCATGAATAACTGCCGATCACATGTTCAATGTGACGCCTTGTTGCTTGATGAAGATAGCCGCTCGGATACCTACCCTTACCAAGAAATCGGTGCCCGCGACGCAGAGATCGGTCACGAAGCGACCGTGTCGAAGGTTGCAGATGACCAACTGTTCTACTTGATGAGTCGTGGACTTTCTGAGGAACAGGCGATGGGGCTGGTTGTCAACGGCTTCATCGAACCGGTAACCAAAACTTTGCCGATGGAATATGCCGTGGAGTGGAGCCGACTTATCGAACTACAGATGGAAGGATCCGTCGGCTAATTGTCATCGGCGAGTTCTTTGCGACGATATAAAAGAAGGCGGCGGCCAGGTTAATCGTCGCGACTTTGGTCAGTCGTCGTTACACCGGAGGTTTTGTTCGTGCGCACACCGAAGAACTTTTTCTCACCGTTAGCGCTCGGTGCACCCGAGCCGCTCAAAGAAATTCCATTTCGCCCCTCGCGTATGATTCATTTCTTTGACCCGTCAAACGAAAAATTGCGGGCAAAAGTCGCAGACATCGCTCCTACCGTTGACGTGTTGCTCGGCAATCTTGAGGATGCAGTTGCTATAGATAATAAAGAAGCTGCCCGAGCGGGATTAGTTGAGGTAGGACGGAACTGGACAAGTGGTGAGACGCAGCTTTGGGTTCGCGTCAACAGTCTTGATTCGCCGTGGTTCCTCGACGACCTCATGACTTTGGTTAGCGAAATCGGCGACAAACTTGACGTCGTAATGGTTCCCAAAGTCGAAGGGCGAGAGGACATTCATTTCGTAGATCAGTTGCTCGCCCAACTGGAGGCACGAGCACGATTAGATCGCCCGATTCTTGTTCACGCGATCCTCGAAACAGCGCAGGGAGTTGCCAATGTTGAAGAGATCTGTGGCGCAAGTCCGCGTATGCAAGGTCTTTCACTCGGACCCGCTGACCTCGCGGCAGACCGACGTATGAAAACCACGAGAGTAGGTGGCGGCCATCCTGGCTACTTGGTGCGGCAAGACCCTGAAGAAAGCCGAGATGATTCTGACCGAGCGGTCTATCAGCAAGACCTCTGGCATTACACCCTCTCTCGAATGGTTGACGCCTGTGGGACCTACGGAATCTTGCCGTACTACGGCCCGTTCGGAGACATCGCAGACACCGTCGCGTGCGAGGACCAATTTCGTAACGCGTATTTACTTGGTTGTGTCGGTGCCTGGAGTCTTCACCCAGTGCAAATTGGTATAGCCAAAAAAGTTTTTAGCCCTGAACCCTCAGAAGTCGAATGGGCCATCAGGGTGATTGACGAGATGGGCGACGGAACCGGCGCGGTCATGATCGACGGAAAAATGCAGGACGACGCGACAGTCAAACAGTGTCACGTAGTGGTCAATCTTGCACGTGAGCTAGCCGCTAAAGATCCCGATCTCGCAAGTAGTTACGGCTTCTGACGGACACGACCAGAACCGCTCAAATTCAGGAGAAGTAGATGAGTGTTAACTACCGCCCCAGGCGTTCGGTCCTTTACATGCCAGCAGCCAACGAACGCGCCCTCGAAAAGGCGAAAAATCTGGAGGCCGATGCGTTGATTTTTGATTTGGAAGATGCGGTATCGCCGAAGAACAAGGAGTTGGCGCGTGACCAAGCCTGTGCCGCAGCGTCCTCATCGGAATATGGAAATCGCGAATTAACGATTCGTTGCAACGGACTTGATACCCCGTGGGGAACTGACGATGTTCTAGCCGCTGCTGCTGCCGCTCCCGCAGCGGTTGTCATACCCAAAGTCGACGGACCCGATTACCTTGACCAGGTTTCCACCCTCTTAGACAAGGGAGGAGCACCGCCGTCAACGCGAATCTGGGCAATGGTTGAAACGCCTTCCGGAATTTTGAAAGTCGATCAAATTGCTGGCCATGAACGAATAGCGGTCATGGTCATGGGTACCAACGACATGGCGAAGGAGTTACGCGCAACGATTACACCTAACCGCCATGCTCTCCTGCCATACCTTGCCAAGTGCCTTCTCTCAGCGAGGGCGGCGGACATAGGAATCCTTGACGGTGTCTATAACGACATAAAGGATGAAACTGGGTTCTCGTCGGTGTGCCTCCAGGGCGCGCAAATGGGGTTTGACGGTAAAACCCTGATCCATCCGAATCAAGTTGCCCCGACTAACAAAATTTTTTCGCCAAGTTTGGATGAACTCGACTTTCACCGACAAGTGATTGAAGAATTTGAAGCAGCCGAAAAAGACGGACGCGGAGTTTTGACGGTTAACGGGAAAATGATTGAAAACCTGCACGTCGATGAGGCTCGCCGGGCCCTGGCAATAGCGGAGGCGATTGCCGCGCTATAGCCCACTAAATGAGTCATGAACTCGTGTAACCGGGCGCGAAGCGCGACAATACCTATATGCCGATGCGGACGAACTGCCGTCATTACGAGACCCGCTCCTACGCGAATGGCGAAACAGTCAGAAAATGTAATCTTGATCTCGCGCCGGAGGCGCCGTGGCGTTGCCCTGAAAGTTGCCCCGAATACTCCCCGCGAAGGCTCGATGCTGGTTGGAGTCATGGAACCTTGGGAGTGCGAGACTTTGCCGAGGAGCCGGACAGTCTGGGCGAAGATGATTCGATAGCCGCGTTACTGGACGCTGCTGAGGACATCGTGAATTCAGCGGGCCCCGACATCATGTTAGAAATCGAAACTGAACGGCTTTCCAAGGGACGCCGCGGACCTCGCCTGGGTAAGAAAAACCGCGCGAAGAAGCGAAAGAAAGGTAAGAAGCGATGACTGGCCCAGTTCAGGGGATTTCTCCTATCTAGATAGGTAGAATTATGAGTTGTGACGGCTACTCGAATGAGCCTTTTCCAGCTCCCCAACGGACACCTCTCGGTCGGATCTTCAGCTTTTTTAGAGCGCCGTAACAACGCTGCGCAAAGAGCAGACGAAGCTGGGTTGCCATCATTTGAGGAAGAGCTCTGGCGATACACCCCGATCGCCGACCTCGATGTCTCGAAATACGAACTCGGGGCTCCGGGCGGTTCTTTACTTGACTTTGGCCTGACGAACGGAGTCGATGAAAACGCTGCAGCGGTGATTCACATTGTGGACGGGCAAGTTGTCTCGATTTCTGTGCATGACGAAGCCGTCACTGTGCTCACAGACGGAACTGAATTTGAGAATTTGGTTGGCTCGGTAATGCAAACGGGCCCCGATGTTTTTTCTGATTACAACTTTGCCTATTGCAGCGCTTCCATTGTCATCCACATTGCTTCTAACGCTGTCATCGCGGGCCCGGTCCTGATACGCCAGCACACCACCACCGAGGGCTTGGCCTGGTTCCCAAGAGTGATGGTTGACTTGGGAGAAAATTCAGAAGCCACGGTCGTTGAACATCAAACGAGCCCAGATATCGACGCACTGGTGTGCCCGGTAACGGAGCTCAAAGTCCATCAGGCAGGGCGTCTGCAGTACCTCACTGTGCAAGAGCACGGACCTCGTACCTGGCAGATCGCGACCCAAATGGCAGAGATTGATCGAGATGCACATTTGGCGGTGAGCCAAATAGCACTCGGCGGTGAATATGCCCGCGCGAGAATTGATATCAAAATGGCCGGTCAAGGCTCTTCTGGCGATATCAGTTCTGTTTACTTCGGTCGCGCGGACGCTCAGCATGACTTCAGGACATTTCAGAGACACAACGCGCCCCACACCAATTCGAACTTGCTATTCAAGGGTGTCCTCGACGACCGAAGTCGAGCAATCTATACCGGTCTTATCAGAATCGAGCCCGACGCCGCTGACGTAAATGCGTACCAGACCAACCGCACGCTCAAGCTCTCCGAAGAGGCCTGGGCGGAATCAGTACCGAACTTGGAAATTGAAAATAACGACGTCAGATGCAGCCATGCCTCTGCGGTTGGACCCATCGACCAGGACCAACGCTTTTACCTTGAAAGCCGCGGAGTCCCCGAGGACATAGCTGAAGCTCTGGTCGTCAGAGGGTTTTTTGCGGATGTACTAGATCAGCTTCCGGTTGCAACTATCAGCGACGCCGCAAATACTCGCATTAGTGAGTTACTAGCCCTCGAAGGACCAGGTCAACAACGATGACTCCTGTGTGTCGATCAGATGATCTTGCCGATGGTGAGGCACAACGTTTCGATGTCGAAGGACACAGAATCGCTCTAGTCCGCATCGGCGACACCATTCACGCGGTAGGTGATCGATGTAGCCACGCGAACTATTCGCTTTCCGAAGGAGTCGTCTGGTCAGAAGACTGCGCGATCGAATGCCCAAAACATTTCTCGAAGTTCAATCTCAGAACTGGAACGCCCGACGTCTTTCCGGCTACTCAACCGATCCCGGTGTACCAGGTCCGGGTCTTGGATGGGGAAGTGAACGTAGATCTACCATGACCACGCTCTCGATCGAAAAGCTTTGCGTCGAGGTGGCGGACCAACAAATCTTGGATGACGTGAGCCTCGAGGTCTCTTCGGGACAAGTTCATGCGGTCATGGGTCCCAACGGGTCAGGCAAAAGCACTCTTTCCAACGCAATCATGGGTAAACCGGGGTATCGGGTTACTAGCGGATCCATCACGCTTGATGGCAAGGATCTGTTGCCTTTGCCAACTTGGGAACGAGCAAAGGCGGGACTGTTTCTCGCTATGCAATACCCGACTGAGGTTCCCGGAGTATCACTTCGCGAAACCCTGGAGTTGGCATTGCAAGCAAGAGGGAAAACAGATATCGATGTCACCTCTCGGCTACTGGAAGAAGCCGCTCAGATCGGTCTGAGCCCAGAACTTCTTGATCGTCCCGTAAACGTAGATCTATCTGGCGGCGAAAAAAAACGAAATGAGACAGCACAACTCGCCGTTCTCGAAGCAGAGATAGCTGTCTTAGATGAACTAGACAGCGGACTTGATATTGATGCCTTGCGCTCGTGCGCTGAACGCATCGAAACGATGACCAACTCAGGCCTTGGGGTGCTTTGCATCACTCACTACCATCGACTCCTTGACTATCTGCCGGCAGATCAGGTTCATGTTTTAGTGGATGGACGTATTGTTGAAACCGGCGGACCAGATCTCGCGCAAGATCTCGAAACCAATGGGTATGCCCGTTTTCTGAGGCCAGACGTCGAATCCGAAGGTGTGACGGTGTCTATCGACGGTCTCGGAGCTTCAAAAAAAGCGTCCAATTCAAGCTCAGACGACCCTTTCGCTGATCCACTTGTATAAACGGCCCCGGTTAACTCGGCCCACCAGCGTCGTTAGACTAATTACCTTCCACCCGGCCTGACAGCACAGGGGAGAGGCAACATGGAGCGCCACCTACTCACGGCTGCTGAGCTTGACGCTTTCGTGAAAGAGATACCCGAATGGTCCGTTGCTGGTGACGCCTTGGAGAGGACGTACCGCTTCGCGGACTTTGTACATGCGTTCGCATTCATGTCAGCTGTAGCGATGCATTGCGAACGTCTGAATCATCACCCGGAATGGTCCAATGTGTATGGAGTGGTGAAAATTCGCCTCACCACGCATGATCGCGGCGGCGTAACCTCACTTGACACCACGCTGGCTTTACTTATGGAAGAGCTCGCAAGTGGCTGATTTCAGACGCCTTCTTTTCCGGATATATCGGGGTTGGGGGGCCCTGCGACCGGCGCGGCTGACCCTAGGAGTGCGTGCCCTAGTAGTGGACGACGAAAATCGAATTTGTTTGGTTCGACATAGCTATCGCGAAGGCTGGTACCTGCCGGGTGGTGGCGTCAAAACCGGTGAATCTCTTGTGGGAGCTATACAAAGAGAACTGCTGGAGGAGACAGGTATTGAACTACCCGAAACCCCTCAGTCAGTTCACGGCGTCTTCTCATCTTTCAGGGAACATAAAAGTGATCACGTGGTGGTCTTCCTGGTCACTGACTGGTCAGTTGGTGCGTCGGTATCGCCAGAAATTGCCGAAGTCGGATTTTTCGCCGCGGATGAAGTTCCACAGGGAACCTCGGCTGCGACAACGCGACGGATCAAGGAACACATGACTGGAGTTCCACCGGGACACCGGTGGTGAAGTCTTTCTAGACCTCTAGCTCGTCTAAGCCCGTGAGCAGAGTGTTCCAGGACAGCGTCGCGCACTTAATACGAACCGGGAACTTCACGACCCCCTTAAGTGCCTCAAGGTCTCCGAGTTCGAAGGGTTTATCGTCTTCAGATGGTGGACTTTCAGCACCGATTGATTCTTCGTGGATGGACATCATGGCCTTGAATTGGCGGGTGAGCTTGCGCACCTCTTCTATCGATTTGCCTTGAACTGCGGCCGACATCATGGAAGCTGAAGCTTGGCTGATGGAACATCCCTGGCCACTGATTAGTAGCTCCTGAATTACTTCGTCCTCTAATGCGAAAGTAAGCAAGACTTCGTCGCCGCAAAGAGGGTTGAAGCCCTCGGTTTTGTGCGCAGGCGGAGAGTCGAGTTCACCGCGATGACGCGGGCTGCGGTAATGGTCAAGGATGATTTCCTTGTAGAGGTCTTCAAGGCCGGACACTTGACACTCCTAGAACTAGCGCGCGAACAATTCGCCAGCGGGCGCCAAAGACTCCACTAGAGCATCGATGTCCGTTTGATCGTTATAGACGTAGAGTGATGCGCGCGCTGTCGCCCCTACCCCTAATTCCCGCATTAACGGCTTAGCGCAATGATGACCTGCGCGAACGCATATACCTCGTTGATCTAAAACTTGGCTCAGGTCGTGAGGGTGTACGTCGCGATATTGGATTGAGAGGACCCCGCCTCTTTCTGAAGCATTGGATGGACCGTGGATGGTTATTTCCTCACCGTAACGGTCATTGAGCACGCGAAGTGCGTAATCCGTTAGGTCAAGTTCGTGTTGACGTACCTCGCTCATCCCCAATGAGTCGAGAAAATCTACAGCGGCTCCCAGCCCAATGATTTCGGCGATCGGAGGTGTTCCCGCCTCGAATTTGTGAGGAAGTTCATTAGGTGTAAACCCGTCACGACGGACATCGAGGATCATCTCGCCTCCGCCGAGAAATGGTGGCATGGCATCCAAAAGTTCGGCCCGCCCCCAGAGAACGCCAATTCCGGTAGGACCACACATTTTGTGACCCGTAAAGCAGAGAAGATCGGCTCCGAGTTCCACAACATCGGTGGGAAGGTGAGGGACGTACTGGCTTCCGTCAACGGCCATCAGCGCTCCCACGCTGTGAGCCTTGTCCGCAATTTCGCGTATGGGATTGAGCGTTCCTAACACATTGCTCATAGCCGTGACACTGACCATTTTGACTCCGTTCAGGAGTCGATCGAGTTGAGATAAGTCGAGATGACCATCAGGCGTCAGAGGTATCCATCGGACTTCGAAGCCTTTTTCTGCCGACAGTATTTGCCACGGAACGATGTTCGCGTGATGTTCCATATCGCTGATGAGAACAACATCATTTGGGCCAAGGTTCTGACCACCCCAAGATCGGGCAATAAGATTGAATGACTCAGTGGCGTTTTTCGTGAACACAATTTCGTTTGCTGAACTTGCTCCAATAAACGTCGCAAGTTTCGCCCGTGCCTGCTCCATCGCCTCCGTAGCTTGTGCCGCTATTTCGTAGGCGCCTCGGTGCACATTTGCGTTGATCGTCCGGTAGTAGTGATTCATCGTCTCGATAACCACATCTGGTTTTTGAGACGACGCTGCGGAATCTAAGTAAACAATTTGGTGACCGTTGATTGTTTGTGACAACAGAGGGAAGTTGCTTTTGAGGTCAGACGGAAGACTCATCTCTCGAACCGTTCGTAGCCTTCGCGCTCCAACTGTTCAGCAAGCTCAGGTCCTCCTGATTCCACTATTCGTCCATTGACGAGAATGTGAACGTAATCGGGTTGGAGTTCGGTTAGCAGTCTCTGATAGTGGGTTATAAGCAGAATTCCCATTTCTGGATGGCTTTGCCGAACTTCGCGCACTCCTTTCGCCACAATTTTGAGGGCGTCAACATCGAGCCCTGAATCGGTCTCGTCTAAGACTGCGAAGTCGGGCTCAAGGATGGCCAATTGCAAGATCTCGTTGCGTTTCTTCTCGCCCCCCGAAAATCCTTCGTTGAGGTAACGGTCCATGAACGATGCATCCATATCAAGACGCTCCATCCAGTCCTGCATCGTCACGTAGATGTCGATAGCAGAGATGTCTTCTCCCTTGCGGGCCGAGGCTGCCTGTCGCAAAAAATTGCGGACCGACACGCCAGAAATTTCCTGAGGGTATTGGAAAGCTAAAAACATGCCCGCTTTGGCGCGAGCATCTGCTCCCCATTCGGTGATGTCGTCTCCTCGAAACCGTAGACATCCACCAACGACTTCGTATTCTGGTGATCCCATCAAAGTTGTCGCGAGAGTTGATTTTCCCGACCCGTTAGGCCCCATAATCGCGTGAACTTCGCCGGGATTAATCGTGAGATTGACGCCGTGCAGGATCTTCTGGCCTTCATTGGCCTGGACCTCGAGGGACTCGATCTCGAAGAGCGTGGGTGCCATGCAATCGAGTGTATTGGCGGTTCTGCCGAATTAGCACTGTCTTGATAGTGTAAATAGGGAGGAAGGATTGTCTTGGGTCCTGGGGCTATGAATTAACCAAGAAAATCGTGACAAACGTCAAGCCAAAATTGAGTGGTCAGACTGAGCGATTCGAGATCAATTCGTTCGTCATGACCATGAAAACGAGTCTGGAAGTCGCTTGCTTTGAGGTCGGGGCTAAAAAGGCCCGCACCGTAAGCGACTGAGCCGAGGTTGCGATATACGCGAGCGTCGGTGAAACCGACGATGAGTTGAGGAGAAAGACGAGCACTAGGGAATGGCTGGTTAACCGCTTTTTGAATCGTGTCCCACATGGGATTGTCCATCTGGCTAATGCTCGCTGGGTCATTCATGATGATCTCGACATCGACTTGACCTGCTAAATCCCCTAAAGCCTCGTCGAGATGCGCTTGAACCTCTGCTGTCGATTCCCCGGGCAAGGTACGTATGTCGACGTTGATGTCGAGCTGATCGGGAATGACGTTGGTCTTCATGCGGCGGCTGGACTCGACAACGTTGGGGGAGAAAGTTGTGTGCGTGCAACTGTAGAAATGGCGAGCTAGACCTTCCACTGGGTGGGCGTCGAGCCAATCTTCGATGCGGTTAGCGTCGAGCATGGTCTCCTTTGTCTCTTGATCGACGTCGAGAATGTCAACCTGTTGGCGCCATAGTTCGTGGAATTTTGCCGGGGGCCTGTAGTCAGCTAGACGTTGCACGACTGCGGCTGCTCGGACGAGAGCGTTATCTGTCTTGAACGGCGCTGATCCGTGACCTGGGGTTCCCTTAACGCGAATTTTTCGCCACGCAACGCCCTTTTCTCCGACATTGATGCCGATGTAAGGGTTGTCGCTCGATCCCGTGTGAAGTCCTCCGTTTTCGGTGAGGACGTAATCAGCCATGATTGCCTCAGGGTGGTGGTCAGCCATCCACTGAGCTCCATGTGCCGACCCCGATTCTTCATCGGCAACAGCGAAATAGATCAAATCTCCTGATGGACGGAAGCCAGTATCCGCCAGATGCTTAAACGCGACCGCCTGAGACGACGTTAAGTTCAACATGTCAACGGCACCTCGACCCCATACCTCACCATCGACGAGCTCACCGCCGAACGGGTCCCGCGTCCAGCCATCGGGATTCACAGGGACGACATCGGTGTGCCCCATTAGGCACAAGCTTGGGGATGCTGCATCGGTGCCAGCGATTCGAGCGACTAACGATTTTCGTCCAGGGGTTGGTTCGAAGGTCTCTATCTCGATTCCTGGTCCCTCAAGGAAACTCTCGAGAGCGTCGCTATTAAGAACTTCGTTACCAGATGTTGCGGTGCCGTCGTTCACGCAAGCATTCCTGATCATGGTTTGTAACAGTTCGACGGTGGTTTGGGTTCTGTCGTCTCTCTCAGTTGCCATAAGAGGATCGTAGAGGGGTGGACTTGTAGCTGTCTCCAGATCTCGAAACGAAACGAGAAGTAAAAGTTTGTTTCAAATGTTGGTTGGTGGTCTATGTGGTGAAATACAGAGATGACCAACGAGGCTCTGTGCGATTTAACGGCCATCGAAATGCGACGTTTACTCAGCGCGGGTGATGTCAGTGCTCGGGAGTTGTTAGATGCCCATTTGAAGCGAATAGAGCGGATTAACCCGAGTGTCAATGCAATAGTGACGCTGGTTCCTGAACTTGCAGCCGAGAGGGCGCTTAAAGCGGATGAAGCTTTCGCTCGAGGTGAGTCGCTGGGGGTGCTTCACGGTCTGCCGGTGGTTCACAAAGATTTAGTTGATACGGCCGGCGTACGAACAACGTTGGGTTCGCCCATATTCAAAGATCGTGTTCCTGAACATGATGATCTCATCGTTGAACGACAACGAGAAGCCGGCGCCGTGATGGTCGGGAAAAGCAATACTCCAGAGTTTGGTGCTGGTTCGCAAACATTTAACGAAGTTTTTGGGATCACTTCTAATCCATACAACACATCTTTTACGTGCGGTGGCAGTAGCGGCGGCGCTGCGGTTGCGCTTGCTGCACGAATGGTGCCGTTAGCAGACGGATCCGATTTAGGAGGCTCTTTAAGAAACCCTGCTTCTTTTTGTAATGTCGTAGGATTCCGTCCTTCCGGTGGGCGGGTTCCTACCGTGCCCAATACTGACCTGTGGGTCCCGATGGCTACAACTGGGCCGATGGCGCGAACGGTCAGCGATATTGCTCTATTTATGCAAGCGATAGCGGGTCCACATCATCTTGCGCCGAGTTCAAATACTGAGTCGCCAGAGATCTTCGCGGGATCGTTGGAACGAGACTTCCGAGGTGTGAAAGTTGCTTGGTCACCGGATCTTGGTGGGCTGCCCGTCGACCCGGCCATCCGAACTGCTCTAGCCAATGTGCCGAACGTGCTTTCAGATTTGGGTTGCGAAGTTGTGGAGACATGGCCCGACCTCTCTGACGCCCCGGAGATATTCCAAACGCTTCGCGCGTGGATGTTCGCATTCAAATACGCGCCGCTACTCGAGACGCACAGAGACCAGCTAAAGGACACAGTTGTGTGGAATGCCGAAAAAGGGCTTTCCATGTCGATGAGAGATCATGCCGAAGCTTGTTTCAAACAGGCAAAAATGTTTGCTCAACTCCAACGGTTCATGAGCGATATCGAATTTTTAGCGTGCCCAGTTACTCAAGTGCCGCCGTTTTCTAAGGACATCGAGTACATCGAAGAAATTGAGGGAGTCAGGTTTGATACTTATATCGATTGGATGAGATCGTGCAGTGATATAACAACAACTACCCATCCAGCGATCGCCGTTCCTGCTGCTTTTACAGGGGATGGGTTGCCCGTTGGATTGCAGTTGGTTGGCAGAAGCCGTCAAGATCGTTCGGTATTAGAACTTGCGCACGCATATGAACAAAGTACGGGCATAGCCCAACGTCGCCCAGCGCTTCTAGACAGCTAATTGACGTAAAGCCATTGGGTCGCGTGGCGCGTTATATGCGTTCGAAATATCGTCGACGTTCCCAGTCAGTGACTACCGAATTGAAAGCGGCCGCTTCGCTGCGCCAGAAGTGGCTGTAGTGATCGACGACGTTGTCTCCGAATGCCGCTCTAGCGAAGACACTGGTTTCGAAATCATCGACAGCTTCGCTAAGAGTGCTGGGTAACGGTGAACTCACAGATTTGTAAGCGTCTCCCTTCAACGGTGCCGGTGGTCTCGCCTCCGACTCGATGCCGTCAATTCCAGCCGCAATCGCCGCTGCATAGGCGAGATAAGGATTGACATCAGCACCAGGAACTCGGCATTCAATTCGAAGCGACGGACCTTCACCGACAATTCGGAAACCAGCAGTTCGATTATCTGGAGACCAAGACGCGCCGGTTGGTGCCCAGGACTGGGCCTGGTAGCGCTTGTAAGAGTTGACCGTGGGGGCGAAGCACGGCATCAGTTCTGGAAGGTGCGATAACCAACCTCCAAGGAACCCGAGGAACGTATCAGACACTCGCAATCCAGCTATTTCATGTTCGCCAGCGAAAACATTGACGCTTTGTTCCGGTGACCAAAGGCTTAGATGAAGGTGAGAACTCGACCCTGCTTCGGTGTCGTGAGGTTTAGCCATAAACGTCGCGGCCGCACCTTGTTGATCAGCGACTTCTTTGACGCACTGCTTGAGTAACACATGACGGTCAGCCATTTCGAGCACGTCACACCATCGAATATTTAACTCATGTTGTCCTCGTCCAAATTCACCTTTTGTCGATTCGACAGGTATTCCCATGTCTTTTAGATGACGCCTGAATGTGCCGTTGAGGTCTTCAGTGCGGGCGCCCTGCAAGAGGTGATAGTCCTCCACGTACCATCCGGCCGCCTCCAGGTTTCGGTAGTCCCCTTTAGCGGCATCTCGATATGAGGTTCGATAAAGAAAATATTCCAGCTCTGATGCAGCCATGGCTTCTACGTCAAGGCTCTGCAGTCGTTGTATCTGCATGCGAAGAATTGACCGAGGCCCCACTGGAATGAGATCCCCACCAGTCGTAACTAAATCGCAGAGAATCAACGCGGTGCGGTCGAGCCACGGGACTGGTCGCAATGTCTTCATGTCCGGGGTGAGATGAAGATCTCCATAACCGAGATCCCAATTCGAGAAGTCGTATCCCTCAACAGGCTGCATTTCCATGTCCACCGTCAAGAGATAGTCACATGCGTGCGTTCCGGATGGATCTTCTAAAAAGAACTCAGCGTCCAGACGTTTCCCCAGCAGCCGCCCATAATGATCCGTGAACGCGAGAATTACCGTGTCGACTAGACCGCTTTTTGTTGCTTCGGCTAGTTGGTCTCGACTCCAAGCTTGTGTCATAACGCAACCGTAGCTGGGGGCGGCAGGCTAGTTTTCGTGCGCATCATGCTCTGTAGCAAACATCCAGCTAGTGTGCTGGCGCGATGACGGATTTAGCCATTGAAGCGTGCGGATTAATACGCGAGTTCGGCGCCAATCGCGCGGTTGACGGGGTTGATTTAGCGATCCCTCGAGGAGAGATTTACGGGTTCCTAGGACCCAATGGTGCCGGGAAATCAACGACCGTGCGCGTGTTATGCACCCTGCTCGCACCGACTGCTGGTTCGGCGCGGGTCGCGGGTTACGACGTGGTGGCGCAGCCCAGCGAGGTACGTATTCGTATCGGATTAGCGCTTCAAGAAGCCGCTCTAGATGACAAACAGAGCGGGCGCGAGATCCTTGAGCTACAAGCACGTCTCTATGGTCTGGAAGCATCTACCCGACGCGAGCGGGTTGGTCGTGCAATCGAACTCGCTGATATTGGCGACGCGATCGACGATTGGGTTCGGACGTATAGCGGCGGAATGAAAAGACGTTTGGACGTAGCGGCAAGCTTGATCCACGATCCTGAGGTGCTGTTTCTCGACGAACCGACGACTGGCCTAGATCCAGTAAGCCGAGTTCGCGTTTGGGAAGAAGTACGACGATTAAACGAGTTTCATGGCGTGACTGTGTTCTTAACGACTCAATATTTGGAGGAGGCGGATGCCCTAGCGCATCGGGTCGGCATCATTGACCAGGGACGCATTGTTGAAGAAGGAACTCCAGCGGACTTAAAACGAACCGTTGGTGCCGACGTGATCGTGGTGGAGCTTCAAGACGAACTTGAACGTGCTGCCGATATAGCCAGGGCGCTACCGAGAGTTGATGAAGTAACGATTGGAAGTCGAGGAATGACGATCGCCACTGCAAACGGCGCATCGTTAGTCGCGCAAGTCGCAGTTGCCTTAAGCGAAAGTGGCGTAGCTACGGAATCGCTGACCGTACGCACGCCCTCTCTCGACGATGTGTTCCTTCGCGCAACAGGTCACCGACTCTCAAATGAGACCAGTCAGTGATGTTGACTCAACAACCGATAGCGCGACGAAGCGGCTTTTTTTCTGACGTCGGGACCGTGGCGCGCCGAGCGATACGCAGCTTGTTGAGGGAACCAGAGTTCATCGGCCCGGCCTTAGCCATCCCCATTTTCTTTTTTGTCGTCAATATTGGCGCGCTGGAAACATTCGTGGAACGTCAGGCGGGGATCGACTACCGAGCTTTTCAGTTGCCTGTCGGCATCGTGTTTGCAGTTACTGGAATATCTCGCGCCAACATGCTCGTGACTGACATCCAAACCGGATACCTCGATCGCATGTTGGTCACCCCGATCCGTCGAGTGTCGCTGCTTTTGGGACTGATGATCGCGGATATCGTGCTGGCTTTGGCTCTAGCGACTGTGGTGTTGTTGTTGGGATTTGCTGTGGGTGTCAGCTTTGGCACCGGTGTAGCAGGGCTTGCTGTCTTCGTAATGCTCGCCATGGCGTGGAGTCTTGCATTCACCGGATTTCCCTATACGGTCGCTCTGCGCACCGGCAATCCAGCTGCAGTTAACTCGGCATTCCTTATTTTTTTCCCCTTCGCCTTCCTCACTCCGAGCATGTTGCCACGAGAATTGATGAGCGGATGGCTCAAAACTGTGGCCGCTTGGAACCCCGTTACCTATCTTTTGGAGGGCATGCGGTCGGTGCTATCGGAGGGGTGGGATCTAGGGGCTCTCGCTAAAGCTGCCGCAGCAATATTGGGTCTGGCAGTCGTAACCTTCACGATGGCTTTTCGATCACTTGCACGACGAGTAGCGACCGGTTAGCAGTTACCAGCCGCGATCTACCCATGCTTGAAGCTGGGGAGATTCACTACCGATGGTGGTGTCGTCTCCGTGACCGGGCAAGACAATCGTGTCCGGAGCAAAACGCGAAAACATGCGATCTTCGATGCTCTGAATAATCGTGCTGAAATCGCCACCTTCAAAGTCCGTCGCGCCAGGTCCTCCAGGGAACAAAGTGTCCCCACTAAATAGGAGCGGCGTGTCTTCCACATGAAAGCTCATTGAACCTGGAGTGTGGCCAGGGTTGTGAATCGTCCGGATTCGAAGACGCCCGATCTCGATAACGGAATCATCTTCGAGAATGAAGTCGTAACTGGGGAGCATCGTTGCGTCCTCGGCTGCCACCCCTACTTCGTATCCGGCATCTCGGATCGCGGGGATCGCTTGGATGTGGTCCCAATGGCCGTGAGTTTCGACGACGGATCGCACCCCGAGACTTCGACATAGCTCAAGTAACTGCTCATGTTCGTTGGCAGCATCGATCAAGAGTGCTTCACCCGATTCGGTGCATCGGACAGTGAACACATTGTTTTCGTAGGGACCCACGACAACCTTGTGCACTTCGATGCCGGTCCCTTCCCAATGAAGAGTCATAGCGGAAGTCTACGACTACTCCCTAGGCATCCTGGCGCAATGAGTGCAGCAAACCAATAACAAAAGGCTCAAGTTGAGAAGCGTGCGTAGCAATCTCAGGAAACGCCACCCTGCTGAACCGAGCACCTTCCTCAGTTGGTACCTGAAATGTCATTCCATAGCGGTCCACTGCGACCATCTGCGCCTCTGAAGCATCAGGGATGCCACCGAGTTCTTGAACGAATACCAGATTCGCGTCCGCGTGATCATCATTCATGTGCTCAATTGCGTGCTCGGCGTTAGGTGAGAACGGATCAGCATCCGCCTGAGAGTACGCGGTGCCGTCCATCCAACTCATGTGCCCGAATCCTCCAACAAACCGGCAACGTTCCACAACAAGTTTCCAGTAGTTGAAATCTTTAAAATCGGCGTAGCCCGCTGCATAGGGATGTTTCGATAGGTACAGGTCACCCAGGGCGCCGGGGTCGTCTAGGAGTTCCATTTTGCCGACCAATGTGAGTCGAGCGTCTGATAGCGGGTCCCCTTCAATTGAACTGGCGGTATTGACGAGAAAACTTGCTCGATTTTCTAATCGAACATTTTGAGTGTGTTCCGCTAGGTCCGATATGAGGATGATTGGGTCGCCGCCCTCGCTTGTGACATGGGAGACGAGACTTCCGTAGGGGTAGCTGTCTGGGGTGAGTGTCGACAACACTCCCTTCCTAGTTGACTCCATCAGACTTCGAGACAGCTCTGCATCGGTGGGAAATGAATCTGTTTGACCCAAAGGCCCTGGCGCCTGTCCGCCACCGTGCTCAGTCTCGGCGTTCTCATTCATGATGTGCGTTGATCCTTTTGAAGGGTTCGTGGAGCGGGAACATGTGCTTAGCAATTCGCTGTCTTAGTGGCTCAACCAACGGGGAATCAATGTCGGTCAACATCAGGCTAGTGACCCGTTGTGGGCGAGGACCCAGGGACCCGCAGGTACGTTGAGGAATTGTCTAACAAAAAACGAAAAATAAAGGCCAAGGCGCTGTCAGGTCACGGGTAGTAATTGGAGATTGAGTCCGACCGGTGGGTGAAAAAACCATCGTGATTGGATCAAGACACAAATTCTGATAATCGCCAACATCGGAGTTGGCGTTACCAGCAATCTCACACCAGTCACCATTGATTCACGAGCGCAAATTGGTGTTAGAAATCGACGCTCTCCGTCGACACAACGTCAAAACCCAAACCCAACGCCGCTGGAATTTGATGACTATCAAACGTCAAGTACGTCAAGGGCCGGGGGAGCCTATCCGCGGCAGCGAGATGCAGCGCATCCACCGTCTGCAACTGGAAGTTAGCTCCTATCTCAACTGACCGCGCCAAGCACCGCTCGTCTATCGGGATAACCGCAATACGGTCCCAATCCTCTCGAAACGCGGACCACAACGCTCGCTGCTCAACGGGCCCAGAAGCCACTCGATGCAAACTGAGTTGAACTTCAGTGCGAGCCAAAGCAGAGGCGCACCATACGAGGTCCTGCTTGAGGTGCTGATTCACGAGACGCTGGCCTGGCTCAGAGAGATAGCGTTTCAAAAGAGCTGAAGTATCGAGAGCGACCGTCATCAACGGCCCCTAATTTCGCGCAACGCCCGATCGCTGGAAAGCCCCGCCGGTAGCTCAAAGGCCATTTCCTCGATTTTCCGGTCAGGTCTCCGCGGTGCGACTACCAGACCTGTCGCAATAAGGGCCTCAATTGAGTCAGGATGACCACCCGAACCGACGGGCCCTAGTTGAGCCACGACCTGCCCGTCCACGGTTATGAAAATGGTATGCCCAGCGGCAGCGGTGCGCAGATGACTCGCAAGGTTCGCCCGCAACTCCCTCGTACCTACGTGACTTGCTGCCGCTGAACTCATTTGACGCGCCGCTCCGGTCACTAAAATTAGAGTGTGTACATAAGTGTACACACTCTAATTGGCGCGCTGGACTTACACGGGCTAAAACGTTGTATTCCCCACCACTCTACGAAGAGGTAGCCACCGTGAACTTTGCCTTCACCGAGGAGCAAGAAGAACTCCGCAGCTTCATTCGCTCGTTTATGGAAGACAAATCTGCCGAAGCGACGGTCCGCGAATTAATGGACACAGACAATGGATATGATCCCGCTGTTTGGAGCCAGATGGCTGAGCAACTCGGACTTCAAAGCATGATTATCCCAGAAGAGTACGGCGGCCAAGGCTTTGGCTACGTCGAACTAGGCATCGCCCTGGAGGAGATGGGACGCAGTCTCCTCTGCGCGCCCTTCTTCAGCACAGTCGTGCTTGCAGGCAACGCCATCATTCACTCCGGCAACGAAGACGCGAAGACAGCGTTGCTACCAGGCATCGCCGACGGGAGCACCATCGCAACCTTGGCACTAGCCGAAGCGAACGGCCGATGGGATGCAGAAGGCATCACCGTTGAAGCAACTGGTACCGGCGACGGAGCGACAATCACTGGCGAAAAGATGTTCGTGACAGACGGAGGAACCGCAAACCTCTTTGTGGTCGCCGCTCGAGCCGACAACGGAATTCACTTGTACACCGTTGAAGGTGATGCAACGGGTCTCAGCCGCGAAAACCTTTCGACAATGGACCAAACCCGAAAACAAGCACGAATTACCTTCGAGGGAACCCCGGCCAGCCACCTGTGTGACACCAACGATTTCTCGTATGTCTCTCAAATCTTGGATCTGGCAGCTGTAGCCCTCGCAAACGAACAGGTAGGTGGAGCCCAGTTCGTCATGGATATGGCGGTCCAATACGCCAAAGATCGAGTCCAGTTCGGTCGACCCATCGGCTCCTTCCAGGCGATCAAACACAAATGTGCTGACATGTTGCTTGAAGTTGAATCTGCCAAATCGGCCGCCTACTACGGAGCATGGTGTGCCTCAGAAATGAACGAAGAACTGCCTTCGGTGGCTTCGCTAGCTAAGGCCTATTGCTCTGAGGCTTACTTCCATTGCGCGGCCGAAAACATTCAAATTCACGGCGGCATCGGTTTCACATGGGAACATCCGGCCCACCTTTATTTCAAACGTGCAAAGAGTTCTGAATTGATGTTTGGTGACCCTGCCTACCATCGCGAATTGCTTGCTCAAAGAATCGGACTCTAGATTCCACCTTCGAATCTGAAGGCACTCTCCAAACCAAATGCTTGCCCTTGTCGTTGCTTTTTCGTTGGTGATTGGTTTCGTTGTCGCAGCGGGCGTGATCGGTCGAGAATCGCGCCGACTCAGCCTTCAACCACGTCAGCCTGTATGGCGATTAGAAGAAGCAGCAGTCTTCGTCGAAGACGAATTGCCATTTGATGTTGCTGCCAAGATCGACGGCGAAACTTTGAGGGAACTCCTTCGAGTTCACCTCAACCAGTTGCAATTCAAGTCCGATCCTGGCGACGTCGACGAAATCGCGGAAGAATCAACAGCAATTCAACATGTTTATCGGGAAGCCCTATCGCAAGGGATAGAGATCACTCGACCAACTATTGATGCAGTCGTCAAGGCCCATTTCCGATATCTCAACGCCATTGGAGCCCTGGGCGCGGCGTCAAGCCCAGAGTGAGGCAAGATGGTTGTTATGGAACCACCCAAAGAACTAGAAGGCCATCGTTTCGTGGGTGATAAGCGAATCCAACGAGTCCACGACCTTGACTCGTGCGCTCACGAAGACGCTATCGACGGGATCTGCACTTCTCGGTCCTATGCCACCTTCGGCCCCGACGAGCTTCGTGAGGCACGAAATCGGGGATACAAACCAGCGGCCTGCTGCTCCTGAGTGCCGCGGTCATAGCCTTGGCAGTCACCATTGCAGAAACCACTATTGAAGGGGAGCCTGCGCTCGACGGGTTTCTTGTGCGCCCTGAACGCGACATGGCTGATGCTCCTGCGATGGTCTTGTGCCACGGGTTTCCTTCGACGCAACGGCCAGGGGTTCCCAGTCGTTCCTATGAGCAGTTTGCTGAGCGAGTTGCCGAAGAACAAGGGTGGACGGTTCTGGCGGTCAGCCTGCGCGGATGTGGACAGTCGGCCGGCCAATTCTCAATGGTCGGGTGGCTCGAAGATGTTGCTCGATCAATAGAACGGTTACGGGAAGAGGGATCGCAACGAATATGGCTCGTGGGTTCGACGACCGGCGGGTCGCTAGCGATCATGGCAGCATCACGGGATCCGGAAATTCGTGGCGTCGCGGCGATGGCTCCGCGTGCCGATTTCGACGATTGGGCGACGGATCCGCGTCGCTTCGTGCAACACTGCCGCAATGTAGGAGTCGTTGACCATGACGACTACCCGGCTTCGTTGAGCCAATGGGCTAAGCAACTTCGACAACATCGTGCCATTGATTCAGTCCCACAGCTTGGATCTCGTCCTCTTCTCATATTGCACGGAACAAACGATCGCCAAGTCCCACAAGACGACGCTCGACTGCTCGCAGCGCGGCACCCTTCGCCTGAGCTGCGGCTCATCGCTGGTGCCGACCACAGGATCCGCCACGACCCTCGCGCCGTTGCGGTCTTAATGGGATGGCTCGAGCGTCAAGGGGCCGAAACCACTAGCTAAGCAGCAGCATCTCGTCTGGCGATGATCATGGTCGGTACGGTTCGCATAGCGACATCGCCATCCTGATTAATCATCTCGTTGCTGATCTCGATAAGACCTATATCTGGTCGGGAACGGCTCACCCGTTTACTCAAGACCTCTACCTTGAGCGTGAGGGTGTCGCCAGCGCGGACCGGCGAAGGCCAAGTGAGCTCGGAACTTCCAACGGATCCCTGGCTCGCGTCACCCAAAAAGCCATCAGTGAGCAACCTCATCATCAAAGAACCTGTGTGCCACCCTGACGCGATGAGGCTGCCATAGATGGTGTCGGCCGCTGCAGCGGCGTCTATATGAAAGCGCTGAGGGTCGAATCGAGTCGAAAAATCAAACATCTCCTGTGCATCCATGTTGACACTGCCGAGTGTGAACGATTCTCCGACCAAGAAGTCCTCATACCAACGGTCTTTGCAGGGAATGTTTGAACTCATGAGGTGGTCTTCGCTGCCGTTCTTATTGCTCGTAGCCGAGATAACGCTTCAGGGGAGTCGAGATCAGCTACGGAGTGAAAGCCAGCAGTCGCATAGTGACCGCTGATTCTCTCCCAATCTTTTGGCGTAATCCCAAATCGTTTGGCAAGGAGTGCTACGAAAATTTTGACCTTTTTATCGCCAAAACCGGGAAGTTCCAAAAGCCGGCGTCGAAGACACTTAGCATCAGGGAGGTCACGCCAAATAGCCGACGCATCGCCGTCGTAATGATCAGCTACATATCTGCACAATTGTTGGGTTCGTTGCGCCATCGATTTGGGAAAGCGATGCAGCGCAGGTTTTTCGTTGAAAATTTCGATCAGCGTGTCCGCGGACATACACGCCAAATCTCTTGCCTCCAAAGACCGACCAAGCCGCTGTTGCAGGCGAAAAGGGGAGAGGAATGCTCGCTCGATCGGAAATTGCTGATCGAGAATCATTCCGATGAGCAAAGCCAATGGGTCGTTATTAAGCAGCGCGTCGGCAGCGTCGTCACCTGTGAAGTGGAGAGGAGTAAGCATTGGTGTCGAGTTCTCAGTAGACCCAGGTCGACCACGGGTCGGTCATTTCGGTGGCGAGTTCATAATGCTTGATCGCGTCATTTACCACCGAGCGTTCACAATGGCCCAGGGCAGCGAGTCTCGCTAACACGCACACGACGATGTGTTCCGCCGTGACCTCAAAGTGTTCCCTGAGACGCTCTCTGGTGTCGCTTCGCCCAAAGCCGTCGGTACCTAGGGACGCGTAGTCGCGTCCAACCCATCGCGAAATTTGATCCGGAACTGATCTCATGAAATCAGTCACTGCTACCACCGGCCCCGTTCCTCCACCGAGTTGACTCGTCACAAACGGGACACGAACCGGGCCCTCTGGGTGCAACAAATTGTGACGCTCAACCGAGAGGGCCTCGTCTCTGAGAGCTTTGAATGAGGTCGCGCTCCACAAATCAGCGCCCACATCATGATTTTCGGCCAGCAGATCCACAGCTGATCGTGCCGCGGCCTGCGCGGGACCAGAAAAAATAATCGTCGCCCCACAAGAATGATCGGAGGGAGCGGCCGCAAATCTGTATAAACCAGCGAGGAGAGCACCATGATCAAGATCTGATGGAGCCGCTGGCTGGAGATAATTTTCGTTGTACACCGTGAGATAATAAAAAATGTCTTCGTTGTCGACGAACATT